>Ga0172364_10002240_pt1 | contig 15343 bp, 13 predicted proteins | sample LakKivSesite10cm_FD_114545 | JGI IMG/M metagenome (GOLD analysis project Ga0172364, IMG submission 114545) | Sediment microbial communities from Lake Kivu, Rwanda - Sediment site 10cm | ecosystem: Environmental > Aquatic > Freshwater > Lake > Sediment | place: Rwanda: Western Province, Lake... | reverse complement strand
TAGTTATCTGAGTGTTTATCCTGAAAAACTAAAAGAAATAATATTTGAGAAAAGAATCTTTACTTTTTACGATAACACTGAGACCGTAAGGCCCAGAGCCGAAAAATATGTGCTTCAGGACGGTCTGTTGAGACAGTTGCATTCAGTTGCCTCATCTAATGCCAAAAGGGAAATGATGAGAAAAAGAGCAACCCAGCCTCATATTCTCAGAACTCAATATGGCCAAGGGTCAATTTACCGGACCACGCTCATAAATAAATTATTGTGCTTGTTAGTGAATAAGCTCGCTTCACTGGATCCTTTTGGCTGCGGCATTGAAATGGAGGCAGATAAACCCAATTGGTTTGACGCACTAAATGGCCTTCCGGCTCTGCTTGGCTCATCGCTGAATGAAACATTTGAACTTAAAAGATTAACTCTACTTATAAAAGAAGTTATAGAAAAATCCGGTATAGAAGAACTTTCTATTACAGAAGAAATCTATAATTTCTTGATTAATCTTGATCAGTTAATCCTGGATAATTTGAATAGCGATTCCGATAATAAAGATTATCAATATTGGGATAAAAGTTATAGCTTAAAAGAGGATTACCGGCAAAAGACAAAGTTGGGCGTAAGCGGTAAGGAACTAAATTTAGAAACCCGCCAATTATTAAATATTTTAAATAACTGCCTTGTGAAATTAGAATCGGCAATTAATAAGGGATGGGATAAAGAAAAAAATATTTATTATGCTTATTTTATAAATGAAGTTAGCGAATATACTAAAGAGGCCTCTATCAAACCAACTAAATTTAATCAAATAAAACTGCCTTTCTTTTTAGAAACGCAGGTCCATGCATTAAGATTAACCGACAATATAAATAAAGCTAAAATGCTCTACAGTGCAATAAAGAAGAGCGATTTATATGATAAAAAACTCAAGATGTACAAAAGCACTACTTTTCTAAAAGGCATGCCAGAAGAAATCGGCAGATGCCGCATATTTACGCCGGGATGGCTGGAACACGAATCTGTATGGCTGCAAATGGAATATAAATATCTTTTAGGAATTTTAAAAAGCGGTCTCTATCAAGAGTTCTATGAGGATTTTAAAAATGTGCTTATCCCCTTCCAGAACCCAGAAAGATACGGACGCAGTATTTTAGAAAATTCATCGTTCTTAGTCAGTAGTGCATTTCCGGATAAAACCCTGCATGGAAATGGCTTTGTGGCTCGTCTTTCCGGCTCCACAGCAGAATTTTTACAGATCTGGTTGACCATGAATATAGGAATCAAACCTTTTATTCTGGATACCAAGGGCGAGTTGAATCTCCAATTTAAACCTATATTGGCAGGTTGGCTCTTTACCAAAAAAGATAAGACCTATAGTTTTAATTTCTTAAGTAAGATTAAGGTGACTTATCATAACCCCAAAAGAAAAGACACCTTTGGCAAAAATCTAGTTAAGCCCCAAAAGATTATATTTAAGGATAAAGATGGAAATTTTAGGGAAATCCCTTCAGAGACTATTCCTTCACCTTATGCCGAGCAGCTAAGGTCCTGCCAGATAAAAGAAATCGATATATACCTGGAGTAATTTTTTAACGGAGAGAATTAAAATCTGCGGCGGTAATACATGCGGAAGATATGCTGGGTATCCAAGGTAAGCATACTGCCCCCGTAGGGGTCGAAAACCGTATTGCCGAGAATGCTGGCCTCCCCTACTCCGTATTGCATAATGAATTCATCGTCTTTTGAGGGCAGATACCTGAATTCGCTGAAGAAATTGTGGTGGCTTACTACGTCACTAATCCCTGCACGAAGACGGCCGAGGTCTTGCGAACGCGAATAAATATAACAGAAATGCATTCCGATTTTAGGTACAGGTATATAGGTAAACTCTAAGCCTACATGATTCATGCCATCGGAATTTAAAGATGTAGCTTCAAATTCATTACGCGTATAATCTAGGTATATCTCCATATTCTTAAGCGGGGCTAATCTTAATCCGGTCTTAAATACATTGTAGAACGAATAGGGGGCTTGCGGGAAAACTCCCTGGTCGTTAAGAAAAGGTCGGACAAAACGGTAGCGTTTACCATTCTGGTAATAAGTTCCATATAGGGTGGTATCGTTTCTCAAGACATTACGCGGAAAATCTCCATAGGCTAATGTATAATCATTTGTACGTTCGTATATGCCGTTTAGACTCAACCAATCAAAGAAATCATAATTTAAGCCTATCGATCCGGTTTTAAGCGTAGGGTCCTCTCCGTCGGTAACCGCAGAATTTAGAAAGAATTCCCCTGTCTTGCCATCATAGACGAAGGGGTCTATTCCGCCAAGGGTTCTCGGCAGTTTCTGATAAATTCCCAATGCCTTGGCAGTTAATTTATCACTAATCTTTACTGTAGCCTCATCGCGCGCTACGTTTTCCACGAATTTTCCTTCCAGATTATGGACATTATGCACGTCAAAAAGGTTGGAGAATTTATTTTCAAGAAAAGTTTCAAAACGAAAACCTACGACGTTCCTGCCGACATCTATGCCGTCTCCGATCCTCGTGGCATTAAGTTCACCCCAGTTAGTAGTGGGTTCTTCTAAGCCGGCATTATAATATGCGGAGGGTTTGCGGAAATGTATATGCCTTGACCAGAATACGTCCTGGCGGGTATTGTGGAAATCGGAAAGCGATGAATCAAAACCTTTATCCATACGTGCAGCGTAAAACCTGCTTTTTAAGAGAAATTTCTCGTCTTTGTCCAGAGAAATCTCGTCATAGCCGTATTTGAGATCCATAATGCTTTTTTGTGGATAACGGGTAATAAAAGAAAAATAATAGGCATTGCCGCGGGCTTGGGTTTTGTAATCAGAGTCGTTCTCATCGTAATATGACTTCGAGCTTAAAACTTCTGCCTCTGCCTTTAAACCATCAGCTATCTCATAGCCTAAATCCATACCCGCAACAAAATTCCGGCTATCTATCACCTGCTTTGGCTCGGTGATGAAGCCTGTGCGGGTAGTAAAGGTGCCACCAAGCATAAAATTACTTTCCGGGCTATACTTAAAACGGCTGGCAGAAATAATGTTATCTACCTGCTCATAATCCTGCCAGAGGTGTTTAGGTGTAGCAACAGTGGTGTCAAATGAAAAATTCTCTTGCGGTTGTAAACTGAAAGAAAAACCCCTCAAGGCAGTTAAATAGCTACCAGTTGAGTCTTTACTCAAGAAAGAAAGTGAATCGTCCCAACGGCCCTTAGTAAAACTGGGGGTTGTATCGCCTGAGTTAAAGTTACCCGGAGTATAACTGCGTAACCACTTACTATCCTTCCACCAGATACCATGGTTGGTTATATTCAAGGGATCATCAGAAGTATAAGCCTGATCCTCGTAAGCCATAGGGAATGCCCTGAACTTAACCTGGTCATTGGCAAAATCAAACCACAATTCGCGCATGGGCTGAAATTCACGTTCAATCTTCATTGAGGGGATATTGAAAGTAGCAGCATTACGGTAAGAGGTAACTGTCAGGGGGTCAGTAATCCCATCTTTAACTTTTAACTCTGGTATCCCAAAAGAATCGCCTTTGAGGGAGGTATAAACAGTGTTATTAACTACATAACCGGTATTTGACCAGTAGTACATCTCTAATTCTGCCAGATCGCCGTTAGAGCCGGTAACTGTGATCTTATCGCTTTTACCTACAAAACTCCAGGGGTCGACCGTAACATTACTATGGAAGTTAAAACCTTGCTTATTATTACTATCCAGGTTCATGCTAAGCGAATCATAAATTGCAGGATCGTAAGTATTAAATCGATGGTTAAAAACGGCATCTGAAGTCATGCGCCAGCTTTTATACTTTTCATTTAAATCAGCGTTGGCCCGTTTCCAAAGGGTATCATCGGGCGTAATGCCTAGGCTAAATTGCGTCTCGCCGGTTATTTTAACGCCTGCAATCTTCGTTCCAGCGGTCTTCTCCAGTATTTCTTTTTTACTAAGGCCTTCCAGGGTCTTATCTATTATTTCTTCTCTAGTAGGCTTTTCTACGGGGTCCTTTGTAATTTCTGCTTGAAGAATCGGTTTTTCTTTTAGGGGAGCAGAAACTATTTTCTCTTTTACTGCGCGAAGCGGCATTTCCTGCTTAAAGATATTACTTATGTAGGTCTTGGCTGTTTGATTAGAAGGGTCAAGCATCAATGCCTTGTCCAACTCTATAAGTGCCTCGTCAAATTTACCTGCTCTATAAAAAGTCACTCCTCTTTCACAGAAATATTCCACTATCTGCGAAGCGCAAAAAGCAGGACAAGAAATCAAAGACATAACTAATACAAAAAAGATTAAGATTAATATAATTTTCTTTATCATATTGAGATTATTATATCTTATTTGTTCTAAAGGTCAAGTAAAATATCCAGCGCAGACTTTAAGGCCTAATAATGTAAGTTATTCAAAATAATCGGGTTATAGCAAAATAAAAAACCGGATTAAGCTATTTTCTCAATCCGGCTGAAATTTATCTTGCAAATCTGATTATTTAACTAAATTATCTTATCGCTAAATCTCGGATTTTAAATAATTGGCACAAGACTGATTTTTAAGGAATGCATAAAGAGAATGAGAAATAACCGGCCTTTATGAATGGCGTATATACTTCCTTTTATGCGGCAAAAAAACTTCTCTTTTTGTTCTCTGCTGTTATGTTCTTTGCAAACATATAGGTATGGTTTTGGCTTTGAGACCTGTCCATCCTTAATTTCTTTTACTATATAAATAAAATGGCGATGGATAATACTGCGCACACCCTGCTTATCCATAATCTCAGAACTTGCCAGGATCTTTCTTTTTTTATCTTCGGAAGTAAAATTCTTAAGAAGTAGGTCGCGCATTATATATTCTCCTTATCGCTTTAAATTTTAAATAATGCAAGCCGGGTTGCGTATTTAATATAATCCTCCTATTTTCTTCAGCAACCCGGCCATCCCCTTCCTCTTGTGGCTAGTGGGGATTTTATTCTCCAGAAATACTTATTAATACTTTTATAAATTCTTTAGAAAGAACCTAAAAAAAATTACTTATTAATTCACCTAAAGTATAACACCCAGGGTTAGCGATTTTCAAGCCAATTAGGTGATTATAAGAAAACGTTTTCTTTAGTGAAGCCCAAACTTATGGAGCTCGGAGAGCGACATAAGTTATGTTCTCATTTGAGGCGAGGTTCTTTACCCTGAGCTAACCTTTTCAGGTTGGGTTTATGCCGCAGGATAATGAAGATGGCCAGTAGCAGGCCTGAATAGATTAAAATACGGGGTTGTTTCCCTAAAAACATATATACAGGTAGGGCTATACTGCTTAATATTGATGCCAAAGAAACAGTTCTGGTAATGATAAATACAGCTAACCAGGTAAGAATAACCCAGGCAAATACTACTCTTAGAGTGGGTACCTTAACCGTCAAACCCAATAATACGCCCAGGGTGGTGGCCATACCTTTTCCGCCTTTAAATCTTAAAAATATTGTCCAATTATGGCCACAGATACAGCAAAAACCCAAAAGAAGACGCAGGGTTATATCAGAAATGCTGGTAATTTTTATGGCTATTATATTCCCTAAAAAGAATACCACTACAAACCCTTTTAAGATATCCAGAACCAATACCAATATCCCTATGGGCTTACCCAATACCCTTAAGGCATTGGTTGCACCCACATTGCCTGAGCCGAATTTGCGGATATCTATTCCTTTTAAGGCCCGGCCAAATATATAAGCAGTGGGTATAGAGCCAATAAGATAACTAATAAGAATTCCGAGAATTATCCAGGGCATAGAGCGTCTTAAATCCTCTCTTTACATAATCTATTCCTGAGATAAGCGTGAAAAATGCTGCTATCCACCAAAGAATAGGTGAAAAACGTAACTCTAAAAGCACAGCCATAACTGAGGCCATCTGAAAAATCGTGGTAAGTTTACCCCATCTTGTGGGTGAAATATTAATCTCCTGCTTGACAATGTAAATTACCAATGTTCCTAAAAGTATCATCACATCCCGGCTAACCACAATCAGGGTAATTCCGATGGGAAAGCGTAAAGGGAATCCACTTTTCAGGGAAAGGCAAATAAAAGCACTCATGAGTAGCAATTTATCTCCCAAGGGATCTAAAACTAATCCTGCCTTAGAGTATTGCTGGGATTTCCTGGCAATATAACCGTCAATCGCATCTGAAATAACAGCGAGACTAAAAATCCCCAAAGCCACAAACCTAAGGTAATCCTTATCTCGAGAGTAATAGATTAAACTCGCAATAAAAAACGGGACACTTAAGATTCTGAAGGTTGAGATTTTATTTGCGAAATTCATCGTATTAACCTAATCCGCTGGAGGGGCCAGTAAATCACTAAGGCCTTACCCAAAATATTTTTCCGCGGCACAAATCCCCAATACCGGCTGTCCTGGCTAGAAGCAGAATTATCACCCAGGACAAAAAAATTGTCCTCGGGTATCTTTATTTTCTTACCCTCCTGACCAAATTCGCCGCGATTATAATAGTATCTCTGATTAAAAAGAGAATCGAGTAGCGGTTTATCGTTAATGAATACCGTGCCATTCTTAATCTCTAATGTTTCTCCCGGTAGGCCCGCCAGCCGCTTTATGAAATCCTTCTTCGGGCTATCCGGATAAATAAAAACAATTACATCTCCTCTCTGGGGTTGCCTTAACGCGGGTAAATTTAAATCCGTAAAAGGGATTCTTGCGCCATAGATAAATTTATTTACCAAAATCAAATCTCCCTCTAAAAGCGTAGAGTGCATGGAACCGCTGGGAATCTTAAATGCCTGAATTACAAAAGTCCGGATAATCATCGCCAGGATAAAGGCAACTATTATTGACTCCACCCAATCCCTGATTACTGATTTCTTTTTCTGTGCTCCCATATTATATTTTTAATACTTCCAGGAATGCCTCCTGGGGAATCTCTACTTTTCCGAATTGTTTAAGCCGCTTTTTGCCTTGCTTCTGGCCTTCCCAGAGTTTACGTTTACGGGTAATATCACCGCCATAGCATTTAGCCGTAACATGTTTACCCAAAGGCCTTATTTTTTCCGAGGCAAGAATCTGATTACCCACAGCTGCCTGAATACTCACCGCAAATAATTGCCGGGGGATTAACTCCTTAAGCCTGGCTACCAGGCTTTGAGCTTTATGCATAACTTTATCCTTATGCATTAATGATGAAAACGCATCGCAGATTATTCCATTTAACATTATATCAAGTTTTACCAGCTTTGTCGGAAGATATCCTTTAAATTCATAATCCAAAGAGCCATACCCTTTGGTAAGAGATTTCATCCGGTCATAAAAATCCACGATTATTTCCGAAAGCGGTATATCAAAAATCAACTTTACCCTATCTACCCCTAAATATTCGCTGGATTTAAAAATTCCCCGCCTGGATTTAGCGAGCTCGCATACCGGGTCTATGTTCTCTACAGGTATAATCATCAACAGACTCACATAAGGTTCCTGGGATTCCTGAATATCCTGTGCTGGCGGAAGTTTTGCAGCTGTATCTACTTCTATATCTACGCCGTCTCTTTTTCTTACTCTATATACAACATTAGGCACTGTCAATATCAAATTTAAATCGTATTCTCTCTCCAGGCGTTCCTGCACTATCTCCATATGCAAAAGTCCTAAAAACCCGCACCTAAACCCTGGGCCGAAAGATTGTGAATTCTCCGGCTCGAACACGAAAGAGGCATCGGATAACTTTAATTTATCCATGGCATCACGTAGTCTATGAAAATCTCCTGGGTTCACAGGATATATTCCGCAGAAGACCAGAGGCTTTAATGTCCGGTATCCTGGCAATGGCACTAAACAGGGATTACCCATCTCAGTAATGGTATCTCCGATAATAATTTCTCTGGGGTCACGTATATTTGCATTTAAATAACCGACTTCCCCGCAGGTCAAAGAATCTACTTTAGAATAGCGTAAATCTTTGAATACCCCTAATTCTTCTACTTTATAGGTTTTACCCGAATGCATCAGTTTTATCTGCGCATACCTATCAATCTTACCATCTATAACCCTGACAAAAACTACTACCCCTTTGAATGTATCAAAGCGGCAATCAAAAACCAGGGCCTTGAGTTGATGTGTAATTTCACCTGTCGGCGCAGGTATAACCTCTGTAATTCTCTCTAAGATTTCCTCTATGCCAATGCCTTCTTTGGCAGAAGCCAGGATTATATCATCCTCCTGAAAACCTAAGACGCTGGTAATCTGTCCTTTAACGCGGGGTATATCAGCCAGGTCAAGATCAATCTTATTTATCACCGGTATGATGGTTAATTTATTTTCACGCGCAAGATAATAATTGGCAACAGTCTGGGCTTCAATGCCTTGAGCAGCGTCTACTATTAAGACTGCGCCTTCGCAGGCAGCCAGGGATTTAGAAACTTCATATGTAAAATCTACGTGGCCAGGTGTGTCGATAAGATTAAATATATAATCCTTCCCATCCTTGGCATGATAGGATAATCTCACCATTGAGGCCTTAATGGTTATGCCGCGCTCTCTTTCTAAATCCATGTCGTCGAGAACTTGGTCGCGCCTGTGCTTCTTATCCACTGCACCGGTTAACTCCAATATCCTATCCGCTAAAGTAGATTTACCGTGGTCGATATGGGCAATTATGCTAAAATTACGGATTAGAGATTTATCCATCTATCGTTTAGTTCGTTAGGTTCGTTTGATTCGTTATTTTCATTAACGACAATAACAATATTAACGAATATAGTTTAATATTTTATTAACGACTTGTTTGATCGTCATATCAGTCGTATCTATATAAATGGCATCATCTGCTTTCTTCAGAGGCGCGACTTCCCGCGTAGAATCAATATTATCCCGATGGCGTAGGTCCTCCTCAATATCTTCCAAGCTAACATCCTGACCCAATTCTTTTAATTCTTTGTATCTACGCCTAACCCTTTCTTTAAATTCTGCATCGATATAGAATTTCTTGTCTGCGTCTGGAAAAACCACTGTTCCGATATCACGGCCATCCAGAACGCTGTCTCTTTGTCTAGCGCATTTCCTTTGCCACCCCAACATTATTTCTCTTACGCCTTTTATCTTGGCAATATCTGAGACGAGCTTGGTAATATGTGCCTGCCTTATCCTAGCAGTAACATCTTGACCGTCTAAAAGTATCTTTAAAGAACTGTCTTGATTATTGATTAAATCAATATGTGTAGAACCTGCCATGGCAATAAGTGCAGCAGTATCCTTGGGGTCTATTTTCCTCTCCCACGCTTTTAAGGTCAGCGCCCGATAAATTGCTCCGGTATCAATATAAAGAAAGCCCAGTTTCTGGGCTATCATCCTGGCAACAGTGCTTTTACCTGCGCCAGCTGGACCATCAATGGCAATAATCATTTTTCTGCTTGTAACTAGTAAACTAGTAACAAGTAACTAGTAATTCCAAAAGCTTTAGATAAATTTGTAATTTTTATTTTAAAAAAATTACCATTTACGAATTACGGATTACGGCTTTCAATTACCAGTTACTAGTTACTGAATTACTAGTTACTAATTTAAGCTCTCTCGTTTTGCTTGCGCTTTTTTTAAAATCTCAATTAATGTCCTTGTGTCTCTTTTATTAATCGCTGATTTTATCCGGGATAAATTATTCTCAAAATGTTCTATGGACCTGAGCATATTTTCCCGGTTGCTCAAAAAAATATCTGCCCAGAGCCGGCTATCTGATAAGGCAATACGGGTGGTATCTTTTAAGCTATTTGCGGCAAATTTCAGATATTGAGCGCCTATGCTATCAATTAAGGAGAAGGCAACAACGTGTGGAAGGTGACTGACAAAGGACAAAATCCTATCGTGGGTATGAGGACTCAAAACCAGCGTCCTTGCCCCAAGCTGACTCCACAAATTCTCTATTTTTTTTAAAACTTTCCGGGGTGTATTTTTTGTGGGGGTCAATATACATAGGGAGTCTTTGAATATGTTCGCCTGGGCATTTGCTAACCCTCGCTTTTCTGAACCGGCTAAAGGGTGGCTACCCACGTAATTGGGAAAAATCTTGCTCAATTTAGAAACGATTTCTTTTTTTGTACTCCCTACATCAGTAACAATGCAATCCTTATTGATAAATCGGGGAATCAGGTCTGCTAAATTTAATATGGTCTTTACAGGGGTGGCCAAAATTACTAAATCTGCACCCTTGATAATGTTTATCTGCTGCGAACCTTTATCTATGAGGCGATTCTTTCTCGCCCAGATTAAAGTATTTTTATGACGGCTGACTCCGATTATCTGGTGAGCGAGACGTTTCTTTTTTATGACCAATGCCATAGACCCGCCAATTAAACCTGTGCCTATAATCGCGACCTTATTAAACAATCTCATCAAATCTCTCTTCCTGCGGCTTTGGCTATAATTTTGAGGTCCTCCATAAGTTCGATGAAATTAGAAGGTATTAGTGATTGCACGCCATCAGAGAGGGCATCTTCTGGATGGGTGTGCACCTCAATTATCAATCCGTCTGCTCCTGCCGCAATCGCTGCTTTAGAAAGCGCAGGCACCAGACCCCATTTACCCGCAGCATGACTGGGATCAACAACTATGGGTAGATGCGAAAGTTGCTTTACGCTGGGTACAGCACTTATATCTAAGGTGTTACGCGTAAAATCCTCAAATGTCCTTATGCCGCGTTCACACAATAGGACATTAAAATTACCTCCTGACAATATATATTCTGCAGACATAAGCAATTCTTTGATGGTGGAAGACATACCGCGTTTTAATAAAACCGGTTTCTTGGTCTGTCCTACTTCTTTTAAAAGATTGAAGTTCTGCATGTTGCGCGCACCAATCTGCAGTATATCTGCGTATCTGGCTACTAACTCTACATCGCGCGGGTCCATTACCTCACTTACTGTGACCAAGCCCAATTCATTTCCTATCTGATTTAAGTATTTTAGACCCTCTTCGCCTAAACCCTGAAAACTGTAAGGTGAGGTGCGGGGTTTAAATGCACCACCGCGTAATACTGTTGCACCTGCTTTTTTTACAAAGACGGCAATCTCCCTTAATACCTCTATGCTCTCCACTGCGCAAGGACCAGCCATAACTACTATTTTTTTGCTACCAATTTTGATGCCCCTGCCCAAATCAATCAGTGAATCCTCAGGATGAAATTCCCGTGAGACAAGTTTGTAAGGCGCCAAGACCGGCATAACCTTCTCTACACCAGGAAAGACCTCTAAGGGGGTAACGCGTAATATATCTTCAGGTCCGATAACTCCGATAATAGTACGTTGCGTGCCTTTGGAAATATGCGGTTTAAGCCCTAATTTCTGTACCTTGTCAATGATATGATTTATTTGTTCTTCAGTAGCGTCTGGCTTTAATACGATAATCATATTCCCTCACTTTGTTCGGGAGAAACCAGATTACAGAGCACAGATTACAGTATTCATTCTGTTCTCCGTACTCTGTTTTCTGTTCTCTCTTATAAGATTTTTTTTAGTACTTTAATGAACCTCTCGTTCTCTTTTTTTGTCCCGATAGTTACCCGGATAAAATTTGTCAGGCCATACTGGTCCATATCCCTTACAATTACTCCGTGTCTGAGCATATCTTTAAAAACGCTAATGCCGTTTTTGCCTACATCCATAAGAATGAAATTAGCAACACTCGGCACATAGGCAATGCCTAATTTAGTTAGACAACGGTAAAGATACTCCTTACCTCTAAGAATCGTCTTTCTTGTCTTGCGTAAGAATTTTTTATCCTCCAATGCTGCGGTTGCTGCTACCTGGGCGAGTATATTCACGTTAAAAGGCTGTCTTACCTTTTCCATATAAGAAACTAATTCTGCGTTAGCAAGGCCATAGCCTATTCTTAAACCTGCTAAACCGTATGCCTTAGAAAATGTCTTCAAAACTATGACATTTTTATTCTGGATATAATTTAGTCCGCTGGGAAAATCATCGACATCAATAAAGGTATCATAGGCCTCGTCTAAAACCAATAATACATTGTCCGGTAAATCGCGCATAAAATCTTCGAATTCAAACTTTGTGACATATGTGCCTGTGGGATTATTGGGGTTGGCAATAAAAACTAATTTAGTATTTTTGTCTATCTTCCTCTTCATGGCTTCTAAATCATACTTAAAATACCTTAAGGGAACCGTAATGATACTTCGGGCATTAACCTGGGAAATAATTTTATATTCTAAAAATGTAATATCTGCAGTGATAATGTTTTCATTATCTTGGACAAAGGTTTTTATAATAATATCAATAAGCTCATCCGAGCCATTGCCCAGAACGATATTCGTAGCTTTAACATTCAGGTAACGGGCAATCTTCTTCTTCAGGTAATAACCCTGACTGTCTGGGTAGCGATTGGCACTTGATAAATTCTTCTTTATCGCCTCCATCGCCTTCGGAGAAGGACCCAGGGGATTCTCATTAGAAGCAAGCTTGATAATTTCTTTTAGACCCAATTGCCTCTTGATTTCTTCTATGGGTTTACCAGCTACATATGGGGTTATCCCCACTACATTTTTTCTTACCAATTCTTCCATTTCCTCTTCATTTTCAGGTAGACCCCTCCTGCTCATTGGTAAGGGTCTAGTGAATTTATTCTCCTAAAGGATATGAACCCAAGATTTTTAAGAATACACACTTGTTCTCTAATTCTAAAAGTGCTTTTTTTACCCGGGGATTATCCCGATGTCCATTCAAGTCCACAAAGAAATAGTACTCCCAGGCTTTCTTCTTAGAAGGCCGGGATTCAATTTTAGTGAGATTAATCCCATATTTTTTAAAGGGTACAAGCATATCATGCAAAGCGCCGACCTTATCTTTAATGGAGAACATAATCGAAGTCCTGTCCAGGCCAGTCGGCGGTACATCAGTTTTACCGATGATTAAGAAGCGCGTAACATTGTGCGGTGAATCTTCAATGTCAGAGGCAACCACCCTTAATTTATAAACTTTGCCGGCTAATGACGAAGCAATGCAAGCACTGTATTTCTCCTTTACGGCAATTTGCGCAGCACGGGTAGTGCTGGAAACCTCAATCCTTTCTATCCCCCCCAGATTCTCCTCAAGCCAGATCCGGCACTGCCCAAAAACCTGGGGATTAGAATAGATACGTTTAATTTTGTTTTTGGGGCAGTTGGCTAAGAGATGGTGCGCCACATCTAAAATTGTCTGGCTGCAAATCTTCAATTCCGAATCCACAAACATATCTAAGGTGTGGGTAACTGCTCCCTCCACAGAATTCTCTATGGGCACCACGCCATAATCTGCGTTGTCTCTTTCTACCTCCAGGAACACGTCAGTAATACTGTTAGTAGCAATATATTCAACCTGCGAACCGAACCTTTTTAAAGCAGCTAAATGCGTAAAAGTTGCCTCAGGCCCCAGATACGCAACTTTAAGCGGCCTATCCAAGGAAAGACTGCTAGACATAATCTCACGGTATATTACCTCAAGGCTAGCAGCAGGCAAAGGACCCTTGTTTATAATCGCTAATTTCTTTAAAACTTCTCTTTCGCGGTCAGGAGAATAAACACCTTTTCCGCTTTTACGTTTCAGCTTGGCAATATCTAAGGTGGTCCGGGCGCGCATATTCAAAAGCAGAATTATCTTTTTATCTATATTATCAACTCTCTTGCGCAGATTCTTTAGGTCCATCTCTTTCCTCCTTAAATGAGCAGATAACTTATGTGCTCACTAATTTTTCTCCTAAGACCTTTGGCATCAAAACGCCCTCTATCTTGGGTAGTTCCTCTAAAGACTTTAAGCCAAAATGTTCCAGAAACTGCCGTGTTGTTGCGTAGACCTTTGGTAAGCCAGGGGCTTTCTTTCTTCCTGCAATACGGATAAGCCCCTTCTCCAAAAAGGTCTTAATTATACCATCAACATTGACATTTCTTATAGATTCTATTTCCCGCCGGGTTAGAGGTTGTTTATAGGCAATTATAGCTATAGTCTCTAATGCCGGCTGAGATAATTTTTCCACGCGGCGGCCTTTATACAATTTCCTTAAAAAAGAGGCAAGGACAGGCGCGGTAATCATCTGAAAACCACCGGCTACCTCAATAATACGTATACCCCGCTTGGTTTTTTCGTATTCGTCTCTTAATTCTTCTATGCACTTACGGATTTCGTCTGTGGTTAAATTATCCAGGACATCTTTTATCTGTTCCAGCAGCAAAGGTCTTTCGCTGGAAAAAAGCAAAGCCTCAATTACTGGCTTAATGTTATCCTGTATCATCTTTTTAGGTTACTATTGGTTACTATTGGTTACTAATGCAATCTTTAAAAACAACCTCTTAGTTACTAACCGTTACTTCATTTGTAACCGTTAGTAACCATTAGTAACAAACCTGTCATTTTACTTGTAATTAGTAACCGTTAGTAACCATTACTGACTATTTAACCTTCCTCTGCTTATAGACTTCGTTAAGCAGTTCCTCGGTTGTCTCTATGTTAGAAGCCCTCTCCAGGGCTTTTTTTATCATTGCGCTGGCTTCGGATTTTTTATACTCTAATTGCATCAGCACAGCTAAGGCCTCTTCAACGATATCTATTGTTTTTGCTTTTTGTTCTTTCGCCCGCTCATCCTGTATTAAGCCGAACTTACCCAGCTTGTTCTGAAGTTTTGCCACAATCTCTTTTGCCCGCTGCTGGCCTATCCCAGGTAAAGACTGCAGGAAATCCGTATCCCCGTCATCTATTGCCCGCACCACTTGCGATATGGGCTTATTCAACGCCTTCAATGCTGCCCGCGGCCCGATACCGGAAACAGTAATAAAAACCTCAAAGAATTCCTTCTCCACTTCATTTAAAAAACCGATTAAGACCGGGGTACCCTTAGAGGGTTCTACCTGAAAATAATGGTAAGTGACAAGACTGATTCTGCCGTCGTCAGAGGTGTTTTCATCTAAACGCTGCATAACTGTCAGCGGAATAAATACCTTGTAGGAAATACCGTTAATATCAATAAGCAAAAAATTGGCACCCTTTTCAATTATTTTTCCGCAAATGCGTGCAATCATTTTAAATGAGCAGATAATTTACGGAAGCTCCAAAGGAGCGACGTAAATTATAGCTGCCTCTCCAATTAATCTCCAGTGTCTGCGAGACCCTTCATTTCATTCAGGGTCGTCCGTCGAGTCCTGAGTGAAACGAAGGGCGAATTTAACCCCGCCCTCTATGCTCGTTGCATTAGGCTTTTAGTCTTATATTTAGCTTAATTATTACTATGTTTAAAACGCATCATTATGCCTCTTACCCCTGCATACAGCCATACAGCTT
>Ga0172364_10002239_pt1 | contig 15344 bp, 15 predicted proteins | sample LakKivSesite10cm_FD_114545 | JGI IMG/M metagenome (GOLD analysis project Ga0172364, IMG submission 114545) | Sediment microbial communities from Lake Kivu, Rwanda - Sediment site 10cm | ecosystem: Environmental > Aquatic > Freshwater > Lake > Sediment | place: Rwanda: Western Province, Lake... | reverse complement strand
GCGTTGTGGCCCAGAAACGCCAACGGCTCCGGTGTAGCGCGGCCTATCCAGGCCGCGAAGGCTTGGTTGCCGGCGGTTTCGCGGCCTGGATCCGCCTATGGCGGACTGCCACAACGCAACCGGCCAGTCGATTTCCGCCGGGCATTGCATCGGACCGCCGATGCGGTAGAATCACGGCGTGTGCCCAGCGCCCGGGAAAGGACCACCATGGGACAGCGCAAGACGAGGCTGACGAGGCGGCGGCAGACGCAGGCGGCGACGCGGCAGAGGAACCGCAAGCGGAAGGCGAAGGCCCGCGTGCGCCGCGCGGCCCGCCGGACCGTCGCGGCCGGAAGCTGAGCGGCGGCGCCGCGGCGCCGGTCAGAGCGGACGCCGCGCGGCACGGAGGGCGCCGCCGGCAATTCCGCCCCGCCGCGATGCTCTTTTCCCCGGCGCGGGTTGTGAGTATTGTGTCGTCCCGTTCTCGCCGGGCGCGCTCCGACGCCTCCGGGACCTGGCGGGCGGCCGGGACCGCCAGCTCGAGCGACGTACAGCTAAGGAGACCGTGCGATGTCGCCTGCACTGTGGGGGCTGCTGAGCTTCGCCTTCGTTGCCATCGTGCTGGTGGTCGTGTTCGCCGTCGTCGCGGCCGCCAGAAGGAAGCCCAAGGAATAGTCCCGCATCGAGGGAGCTGACGGAGATGAACGCTCACACGAGAATCGCGGCCCTGATCGCCTGCCTGGCAGCGGGCGCGTCGGGCGGATGCGGCGGAGGCGATTCCGCCGCCGGCGCCGGCGCCCGCAAGGTCCCCACGGTCGATTGCCGCGAGGTGATGGCCAACGTCGACAAGTACGTCGGAAAGGTCGTCGAAAGCCCCGTCTGCGCCATGACCGGCGTGATCGGCGACTTCTACTCGACCCTGCCCGGCCGGCAGGAGGGGCCGCTGGTGCTGTTCCTGACCATGCGCCAGAGCCACGAGGTCAAGGAGCTGGTCAAGAAGTACGGGCACAACTACGACATGATCGTCCGCTACCGCGTGCACGCCAACCCGCGAACCCACGGGGAGCTGGTCTCGCTGCGTCCGGCCCGACCGGCCGCGGCGCCCGCGCCCGCGCCTCCGCCGGCGACGGCGCCCGCGGCGCCGGCCGGTACGCCGCCCGGCATCGGCACCGATGAGGAAAGCAGGCAGGCCCCCGCCGCGCCGGCGCCCGGCCCGGCCCCCGGCGGCGCCGCCGACGAGCCGGCCGCCCCCGCATCGGATTGACGCTCCGCCCGCTCTCGCCATCCCGGCCGGCGCAGCGGGCACCGCGGCCCTGCGAGCCCCGGGACGCAGCCCGGCGCGGCGGTTTGCGCCGACCCTGCCATGGCGGCAGCCCAGCCGTCTCCCGCCATGCCGGCAAGTGCGAAAACCAGGGTGCGTCCCTAGTTTACCTCGTGGAGTCATTCCCGGCCGGGGAGTCATTCCCGGCCGTGGAGTCATTCCCGGCCGGGGAGTCATTCCCGGCCGCTCGGCCGTTCCCGGGCGGGGGGTCGGAAACGGCCGGGGAGTCGGAAACGGCCGCCCGGCGCGCCGCTGCGCTCCGTCGCCTATGCGACATCGCCTTCGCCGCCGCGTCGCAGCCGCGCCGCAACCGCAGCCGATCGTCCGGCCGCCGCCAGGGCAGATCACGGAATCCAGGCGGATGAACCTGGCCGGCCCGGAGGCGCCGCGTGGCACGGACATCCTGTCCCTGTGCCTGCCTGCCGCAGGCAGGTCCCGGCCGTGGGCGCCCACGGAAGTCACGGGCCAGACGCCCGTGCCACACATGGGCAAGATGCCCATGCCACACGTCTGGCCGTCGGCGGCGACCGGGCCGTCCTGGGCGGCAAAGGCTACGGCTTTCCTTGAAGCTTGCCACGTATGGCGAGCGCAACGGCGTTTCGGAGCCGTGATACTGTCGATTTCGCGTCGATTCGGCATTCCCAAATCCGCAAGACCCGCCATCCCCTCAGACGCAACTGCCGGTCGACGCTTCGATCTCTGCGGCGCTTCATGGTGACCTTACGGGCCCAGAATCTCACGTGGCTCTTCGGTGGTTTGTAACACTGGGGGCACCCGTGCCAGAAGCAGCCGTCGAGAAACACCGCGACGCGAAGCTTCGGCCAGCAGAAATCAGGTGTCCCCACTATGCGATAGTGCCTGCGCCATCCGTGCAACCCGGCTTGGCGAAGCAAGATCGCCATCTTCCTTTCGGTGCTCGCATTCCCTCGCGATTTCACCGCGGCCATATGGCGAGAACGCTTTGCCTTGTCGACGTTGTCCAATGCACACCTTCCCGGCGGCCATCACGGTATCGCCCGGACTAGGTACGGGTAGTACCCATGAAAGTCGGCATACTGCGACATCTTGGCCACCGACTTGCGCCTGTCCTCGTCGATGATGTAACCCAGCGCTTTGACCAAGACGCTTCCCGCCCGACGCTCGCACGGCAGGAACTCCTGGAGGCGCAGCCTTTCCTTGGTCCTCAGAAATGGTACGTCGATCTTCCTGGGCTTGCCCCAGTCCAGATTGCGGAACCGCCACTGGCGAAACTGGCCTCGGATCGCGCCGCGGTGTTCCTCGGGGCAGACCATGCACGTGAAGGTCAGCATTCCTGCGCCGTCCGCGTAGCAGAAGGACGAAAGCGCCTGAACGACCCGGCCGATGCCGCTCGGGAGCGCCTGTTGGGCGGATATCTGAAGCATGTCTTGCAGGAGACCGGCCAGCGGCTCGAAGCCATCGGGCGGTTCCGTCGTCGGGGTCGGCAAGATGGCCGAGAATTCGGAAACGAATTTCTCTCGCCGTTGCCGGTCCTTCTCGGGAAGGGCGTCCGGATCCCAGTAGTCGCTCGGCTCGGCCCGCAGCGTCACTTTGATCACGCTGCGATCCGCCACCTTCCCGAGCAGAACCCGAAAATCCTCGAAGACTCCGTAGGTCAAGCGGGTATAGTCGAGCCAGAAGACGCTCTTCCTGTCCTTCGCTTCGTACCGCGCGAGAAAGCTTTTGAGATCGGTGTGAACCAGTTTGAGTTTGGCGGAACCGCATGGACGGTGGAATTTCTGCCGCCTATACGTCGCGCTTTCTTCTTCGATCGAAACCATGCCGACGGACGGATAAAACTCATAAAGGAGACGGAAATCCTCCAGGTACGGGCCGCCCACACCGTAGTACGTGTACTCGGAGATGTCGCCCGTCCGTTCGAGGCGCCGGATGACCTCTATGAGCATGAACCGGTCCACGGCCTTGTTGGCCCGGAGAGGATAAGGAGGGTGCTTCATTTCCGCGCCTCCCGGAGAACCAGATCGAAGCATCTCGCGCCGACTGTTGACGCGTCGGCATCCTCATCCTTGAACAGATAACGGGCGACGCATCTGACATCGTCGAGATCTTTGACGAACGCTAGCCGGCACTGCCTGGGCTCGAGTTTCTTCGGCATGGGCAGGTTGGGCCTATACTGCTGGCCCCTCGGCACGGACCTAGTCGTCGTCCGCATGCTCAACTCCCCCGCCTCGGCCTTGATCTCCTCGAATGAAAGGGGTTTCCCGGCCTCCATGTGCTTCTTCGCCTCATCCGCTGGCCGTTTCCACTTATTCGTGTAGTCCATGAAAAGGCTCATCCCCTCGCGCATTTTGTTCTTGATCTGGAGATATAGCGTGGAAGAGGCGTCGATGCCGCGCTTGGTTGTTGTGGTGGGGAGTCTCGATGCATCGTCCGATCGGAACTCGACGATCCCAGAAATGGCGATGAACTGGGTGTGATATCGGGGTACGCCGGCCTCGCCCCAACCGGTCAGTTCGCTTCTATCGCAGTATAGGACGGCCCCGTCATTGCACAACACCGTCCATCCCGCGTCCAGTGACGAGTAACGCTTCTCCTCCTGCTCGCTGGCCACCTCGTTCTGGGACGGAATCGGCCGCGTGAGGCCGATGGCCATGAAGACCTCGACTCCGTCCGTCTTAGTCCTGACAATGAACGGTTGTATCGCGGGCGCGCGCCCCTTCTTGGTGAAGATCAACTTTGTCGGGCGCGGCGCAATCTGGTCCCCGTTGATCTTCGCGCAAAAGCCCTTGTCGATGATGAAGGCGTAGTGGGTCGCGACCATGCGTTCTAGTTCGGACTTAAACGACTTCGCGTCGGTTCCGAACCGAGCGGCGATGCGCGGGTGGAGGCCCCCGATGACAATCGTGGTCCCGTCCTCGGCCATGCTCTTCTTCGCGGCCCGGACCGGAATCTTCCAGTCGTTCTGGTCGTGCACCCAATCGGCGGTTATCTCCACCTCGTACCCGTTGCCGGCATGCTGCGAGGAGATCAGACACTCTTCTCCCATCTTGAAGATGGCGCGCTTCATCCCGATGCCGTAGACCCCTACTGTGCCGGGCGCGTCCTCCGGGCGGTCATCCGCCCGCCCCATGCGAAACGCGTACGCATGCAAATCCCACGGGATGCCCCCGCAGTTATCCGTAATCGAGAACATGTCTTTGTTGAAGTTGATCTCCGCCCAGAACCCATCGTACGGTTTCTTGGTCCCTCTCCTGCCTTTCGTCCTTAGAATGCCATCCACGCAGTTGGCGAGGAGATCCAAGATCGCCTCTTCGAGTTTGACGTCCCTCGTCAACATCGACACGAAGAACGCTTTTACGCACTATCCGGGGACACCATACGGTTTTCGCTTGCGGGATGGCCAGGGGCGTGGTAGACAGGCGTCCATGGTGAGACTGGCACGAACACTGATTCCGAACCGGCCGCACCCTGTGACGCAGCGGGGCAATCGGCGTCAGCAGACTTTCTTCGGCGACGACGACTATCGCGCGTACCTGGCGTTGCTGGGCGAGTGGTAATCTGGGGACACAGTGCGCATTGTGCTTCCCTTCGGCCCGGCTTGGCGGTTTGGGAGCACCGGGGAGGGAGGCCAGGGGGCTCGGTCTGCGGCCGGGCGGGGAGGCGAGCTGGCGGCGCCTGGCGCGGGGGTTTGCCGCCTCGGGGCGTCGGTGTGGCGAGGCCGGGGGCGGGGCGTCAGTCCTCGGGGCGTGCCGAGGCGCTGGCGTAGAGGCGGGCGGCTTCGGCGGCGGTACGGCGCAGCTCGTCGGCCAGGGCGCCAAGCACGTCGCCCGCCGGCCAGGTGAGATGCGCCAGCGGCGCCCTGCCCTGGCGCCAGAACTTGACCAGCGGCAGCGGGATGGCCCCCGACGGCCGGCCCGTCAGCGTGCTCTCCAGCCGCCACAGGACGTTTTCGAGGCTCAGCGGCAGGGGCAGGCGGCCGGAGGCGTAGCGGGCGCAGAACTCCGGCGGTCGGTCGGAGTAGTGCTCGCGGCAGGCGACGGGGCGCAGGTGGTAGACGCCGCAGGCGCCGCCGCGGAGGAAGGGGCAGTCGCGGTCTTCCCGCGCCCGCCACCAGGCCTCGCCGACCTCGCGCGGGTCGCCGCCGTCGCCGAGGGCCTGGAGGGCGGCGACGAGGCCGGATTCGGCCGCCTCGTCGGCCAGGCGGTCCTGCCACGACTCGAAGCGCGTCGCCAACTCGCCGTCCAGCGCCGCAAGGCGCTCCAGCAGCATATCCAGCTCGGCCGGGCAGGCGAGGATGAGATACCGCCGGCAGCAGACGTCGCAGCCTTCGCGGCAGTGGAGGGTCTTTGCGGCCTCGGCGGCCTGGCGAAGGTAGAGGGCCATCAGGCGGTCGTCGATGGCGTGGACGATTGCGGCCGCGTCGGCGAGGCGTGCGGGGCGGTCGTCGGCCTCGGCGGTCAGGCGCAGCACGTCGCCGCGAAGGGGCAGGTCGATGGACAGGCGCAACGTGCCCTCGGCCGGCGGGGCGGCCTGCGGGTCGATCAGACGCAGTGGCGGCTGGTTGCTCATGCGAGGCACGGTCGGGACACAGGCGCGAGGCCGAAGGCCTTGCAGTGTACGGGAGCAAGAAGATACAACACAGAGGCGCAGAGGGACAGAGGGGAGAGAAGAATCCGTCCGATCCGTCCGATCCGTCCGATCCGTCCGATCGGTCCGATCGGTCCGATCCCCTCTGCGCTGCGCCTTTGTGTCGCGCTGTCTGGGCCGGCGTCAGTCGTTGCGGCGGACGCAGACGGCCGCGGGAAAGGCGATCTTCTCCGCCAGGGCCAGGTCGGCGCTGGTGAAGGGCTGCTCGCCCTTGCGGTAGAGCACGGCCAGGCCGATCAGCTCGCCGGCGGCGGGGATGAGGGGGATGGCCAGGATGGTGATGCCGGGCAGGTGTCGGCGGATGGCCGGCTCGAAGGCGTCGGCGTGGTCGGCGGCGTCGAGGATGAGGCACTTGGGGCCGAGCATGACCATCTCGACGACGGGCCAGGCGAGGCGTTCGCAGAACTCCAGGCCGTCGGGCCGCGGCGCGCCGAAGCGCCCGATGATCCGCAGCTCGGCGTTTTCGTTGCAGACCAGCGCCACGCCGAAGACCATGCCGCTCCGCGCGGCGAACAGTCGGAACAGCGCCGCGAACACGTCGTCGTCATTCCGCGCGGCGATCATCTCGTTCTGGAAGCCCGCCGCGAGCTGCTGGGCCGCCAACTGCCCGCACAGCGAGCGATAGGCGCTGGTCAGTTCGGCGCAGGTCGTGTCCAGCCGCGCCTTGGTCTCCTTCCGCTGGCGGTTGATGCTGCGGGCCAGCAGGCGCAGGCGCCGATTGCGCCGCACCAGCCGCTCGACGCTCTCCTGCCGCGCCAGCTCCTGCCGCACCGCGCGCTCCAGCCGCTCCACGTCCAGCGGCTTGGTCAGCAGCTCCACCGGGCGCCGCCGCGAGGCCTCCGTCAGCGTCCCGGCGTCGGCGTGGCCGGTGATGACCACCGCCGGCGTGTCGCGCCCTGCCCGGCTGCGCAGGCGGTCGATCAGCTCCAGCCCCGTGCAGTCGCCGAGGCGCACGTCGGCCACCAGCAGGTCGAAGCCGCCGCGTTCGGCCAGGTCGAGGGCCTCGCGTCCGCTGCCGGCGGTGGTGACGCGCAGGTCCTCGCCGTCCAGCGCGTCGGCCAGCAGGCCGCGCAGGTCGGGCTCGTCGTCGACGACAAGGACGTTGGCGACCTTACCGCGTGGCACGTTGGGCCTCCGTTTCGTGGCGCTGCCGCGGGGCGCGCGGCAACTGGATCGACACCGTGGTCCCTTCCCGCGGGCGGGAGGAAATCCGCAGCCTCCCGCCGTTGCTCTCGACGTAGCGCTTGGCCTTGGGCAGCCCCATGCCGCGGCGCCGCCCGGCCGGCTGGGCCGAAAAAAACGGCGTGCACGCCCGGGCGGCCACGTCGGCGTCCATGCCCGGCCCGTTGTCCCGCACGGTCAGCAGCACGGCCAGGCCGGCGGGGTCGGCTTCGGCCCGCAGCCACACGCGCGGGGCCGCGGCGGCGGCGTTGGCGATCAGCTCGACAAGGGCCTTGCGCACCTGTTCGCCGTCGGCCCAGGCGGCGGGGGCGTCCTGCCCAATCTCTATATCGACCCTGGCCGCGGCCGCTTGAGGATGACCCGAAGCGGAAAACGCCGCGGCGGCGCTTTCCAGCAGCTCGCGGACATCCAGCGCCGCCGGCTGCGGGCGCCGCGGACGGGCGTACTCCATCAGGTCCGAGATGATGTCGCTGATGCGCTGGGCCTGCTCGACGATGATCTGCCACGTCTCGCGCTGCTTCTTGCCCTTCGTGCGGTCGCGCATGAGCTGCGCCCGGCCGGACACGACCGCCAGCGGGTTGTTCAACTCGTGTGCGGCCCCCGCGGCCAGGTCGCCCACCGCCTCCAGCGCCCGCTCGGCGAGGAGGGCCTGCGCGCGTCCGGCCTGGTCGCGCGACGCGGCCGCCAGCTCCTCGCCCAGCTCCTCGGCCCGCGCCCGGCGGCGGACGACGGCCAGCGCCATCGCCATCGCGGCGGCCAACTCCCCCGCGGGCGGGCGCGGCGACGGGCGGTACGCCACGCCGCCCAGCCACTCGTCGGCGAAGATCAGCGCCTCGTGCGCCAGCGCGTCCGGCTCGCCCCAGGGCTCCCACTGCCGCGGCTCGGCCAACAGCGCGGCCAGCGGCAGCCCGGCCGGGGACCGCTCCAGTGCGGCCAGGTCGAGCATCCGCCAGTCGAGCCGCCCCCGCTCGTCGCGGCGGACGGCCAGCGCCGTCGCACCGCCGGCAGCCACGGCGTAGGCGACGGCCTCGCTCGCGGCGCCGTAGGCCGCGGCGATGCCCGCCAGCACGTCGGGCAGTGCGGCCTCGGCGGGCAGCGACGCGGCGAAGGCCGCGAAGCGTTCGGCCGCCTCCGCCCGCCCCGCCAGGGCGGCCGCCTGCTGCTCGAGTCGCTCGTTGTCGGCGGCCAGTTCGGCCGCGGCGCGGGCCAGCGCCTCGCCGTAGCGCGCCGGCGCCGCGCGGGCGGGCAGCGCCGCTTGCTCCTGCCGCGCCGCCAGCTCCGGCAACTCCGCCGCGATCCGCTGCACGACGCCCGCGAGCAGTCCCACGCGCCTCGCCAGCGCCGAAACGTCCCCCCCCGCCGCCGCGTTGCCCGACACGCCGACCTGCCTGTCGCGGGCAAGGCAGTCCGCCACGGCCACCACGTGCACCAGCGCCGCCGCCTCAGCCGAAGCCGGCACGCCATCGGCATCCTGGTGATGCAGCCAGGCGGTCTGCTCCACCGCTCTTCCCAGGGCCCATCGCTGCGCCAGCCGCCGCCCGGCCAGAAGATGATCGACCCCGATGACCTCGCGCTCGCAGGCGGACAGCTCGCGTTCGCCCGCGGCCGACAGGGTCACTGCGCGGGCGTAGCTTCGCGGCAGGGCCTCGGCCAGCACGCTCTTGCCGATGTCGTGCAGCAGGCCGCACAGGTAAGCCTGCTCGGCGTCGATGTCGCCGCGTTCGACCGCCAGGGCGCGGGCGGCGACGCCCACGGCCACGCAGTGCCGCGCGAACGCCTCGCGGTCGAGCGCGGCATTGGGGCCGCGCGTCTCGGTCTCGCCGCAGACGGGCGCCGTGAGCACGGCCGCACGAAGGCGCCCCAGCCCCAGCCGCTCGACCGCCTCCCGGATGCTGCGGGGCGTCTGTCCGTCGCCGGCCGCCGCCAGCGCCAGTGTCCGCGCGGCCAGGGCAGGCTCGCAGGCGACGATGGCAGCCGCCTCGGCCGCTGCTGCGGCGTCCGGCCCGCCGCGTTCGGCCAGCGCCAGCAGGCGTGCGGCCAGACGCGGGCGCAGGGGCAGCACGTCGCGGCGCAGAAGCAGCACGTCGAGCTGCTGGGCCGACAGCTTGCGCTCCAGGCCGGTCTGCTCCGGCTGCACCTCCACGTTGGCACCCTCTCAGTTGTCCGCCGGCCGGCGCCAGGCGGGCCGAAGCGTCAGCCGCGATTGGCCAGCTTGACGATTCGCTCGACGACGGTCTCGATGTTGAACGGTTTCTTGATGAACTCGTCGGCCCCCGCGGCCAGAATGCGGTCGATCTCCGCCTGCGCCGCCATGCCCGAGATGGCGAGGATGCGGGTGTTCTTCAGCTCCTGGCGGCCGCGGATGGCCCGGCAGACCACGTCGCCGTTGATGTCGGGCAGCATGAAGTCGAGGACGACCACGTCGGGCTTGAACTCCTGCGTGAGCACGCCGGCCTCGTAGCCGGTCTGTGCGGAGGCGACCTCGAAGCGCCCGTCGGCCTTCAGCACGTCGCCGAACAGCTCGACAACTTCCGTGTCGTCGTCGACGACGAGCACGCGGATCTTCTGGCCTTCCAACAGCTCCAGCGGGATGCTGTTGGCCTTCATGAAGCGGATGAGGCTTTCGCGCGGGATGCGGCGGAACTTGCTGCCGGGCACGCGGAAGCCCTGCAGTTGTCCCTCGTCGAAACAGCGGATGACCGTCTGCTGGGAGAGTCCGCAGATTTCGGCCACGTCGCCCGTGGTGAAGACGGATTTGTGCCGCAATGTCGGCCTCCCGGCGCCCCGGCGGCGCGGCAGCCTGCCCGCTGCCGGCGCGGCGCCATCTTGCCCAAGACCCGAAAGTTTTGTCAGTTTGCCCAATCGCCGCATGTTCTCAGGCTTGCCCATTTTATCACGACGAACGAGGGGGGCAAGGGTATTTCGAGCATAACTCGCTCAGAATCCGCCAGACGGAAGAGGCGCAAAACAGCGGGCGCGGCTCCTTCCGCGCCCGCCAAACGATCCGGTCGTGGTCAACCGGCTACAACAGCTCGGGGAACAGGTCCTTCATCAGGCCGTCCACGGCCGCGTCGAGCCTCTCCGGCGTTTCGTATGTGCCGGCCTGGATTTCCGCCTTGACGCGAGCGACAAGCTCGGCCCGGATTTCGGGCACCTCGTGGATCTTGGCGGCGAGCATGGAGGCGGTGGAGATTTCCACCACGTCGGCGACCTCCGCCGGTGCTCGTGCGGCCAGTCCGGGTGCAACGGGAGCGGCGGGCTCGATGGGCTTGGGAGCCCAGGAGGGATTGATGCCTTGAACGTTGTTCATCTCGGTCTCGTCAGTGGCCGGCCCGACACTCGGCCCAGCCGCGGCACGCCGCCGGTCGCGGGCCGGTGCATCCATTTCACCGGCCCGCAGTGTCGACCATCGGTCGGCGGCCCATATGTTGTGTATGCGCCGGGCGGGCAGGGCTGCACCGCAGGACTCCTGGCCTGCCGCCCCACATCCGTGCATAGTTCCTTTTCGACTGGTGCCGCCAAGAGGCTTGAATGATTCGCACTATTCCGAGTATCTGTAACCGGCCGCAAAGAAAGGCCTTGCGGCCGATTCCGGCGGGCGGCGCATGAAATACGAATTTCCTGCCTCCACCCGCCCCATTCTATGTCGACGCATTTTGCGCAGCTTACCTATTTTAACACACGTCCGCCCCCCAGCCGCGCCAGGTGGATCGCCAGCACCGTTATGTCCGCCGGCGTGATCCCGCTGACCCGCATCGCCTGCCCCAGCGAACGCGGGCGAACCTGCCCCAGCCTCTCCTTCGCCTCGTGGCGCAGGTGCGGCACGGCCGAGTAGTCCAGCCACTCCGGCAGCAGCCTGCCGTCCAGCTCCTGCATCTGCCGCAGCGCCGGGCGCTCCCTGGCCACGTAGCCCTCGTAGCGCCCGTCGATGGCGGCCGATTCAACCGCCGCGGCGTTCCGCGCCAGCAGCTCGCCGAGCCTGGCGCGCGCTTCCGGCGGACCGGCGGCGATCACCTCACCCAGCGTCGCACCGGGCCGCCTCAGCAGTTCCCACAGGCTACGGCCGCCTACTCGCGCCGCGCGCAGCATCTCGACCGCCTCCTGCCCCGCCGCGCGGGCAGACTCGTAGCTTGCCCAGCGTTCATCGTCCACCAGGCCGACCTGCCGGCCGATCTCCGTCAGCCGGCGGTCGGCGTTGTCGGCGCGCAGCGTGAGGCGGTGCTCGGCGCGGCTGGTGAACATGCGGTAGGGCTCGCCGACGCCGCGGGTGACCAGGTCGTCGATCATCACGCCGATGTAGGCCTGGTCGCGGCGGAGGACGATCTGTTCGCCGCCGCGGAGCCGGCAGGCGGCGTTGACGCCGGCGAGCAGCCCCTGCGCGGCCGCCTCCTCGTAGCCCGTCGTGCCGTTGATCTGCCCGGCCAGGTACAGCCCGCCGACCCGCCTGGTCTCCAGCGTGGCGTCAAGCTGCGTGGGGGGGACGAAGTCGTACTCAATCGCGTAGCCGTAGCGCAGCACCTCCGCGCCCTCCAGGCCGGGGATGTGCCGGACGACGAACTCCTGCACGTCGAGCGGCAGCGACGTGGCGATGCCGTTGCAGTAAACCCACTCGGTGGTTCGCCCCTCCGGCTCGAGGAACACCTGGTGCGACGTCTTGTCGGCGAAGCGCTCGACCTTCGTCTCCAGCGACGGGCAGTAGCGCGGGCCGATGGAGCGAATCTGCCCCGTGTACAGCGGCGCGCGGTGCAGGTTGGCCCGCACGGCCGCGTGAATCTCCTCCGTCGTCCCCGTCAGCCAGCACGGCACCTGCCGCACGTCGAGGCGGGCGGTGAGGAACGAGAACGGCACCGGCGGCTCGTCGCCGTCCTGGCGGCGGCAGCGGGAGTAGTCGATGCTCCCGGCCGCGACACGAGGGCACGTGCCGGTCTTGAGGCGCCCCATCTCCAGGCCGCAGCGGCGCAGGGCGTCGCTGAGACGAGCGGCCGCCGGCTCGCCGTGGCGCCCGCCCGGCCAGGTCCGCGGGCCCTGGTGCATCAGGCCGTTCAGGAACGTGCCGGGCGTCAGGATCGCCGCATGGCAGCGAAGATCGGACGGATCTGTCGGATCGGACGGATCCGACCGATCAAACAGCTTCACGCCGATCACGCGTCCGCCCTCGACCACGATGTCCGCCGCCTCGCCCGCCAGAACGGTCAGGTTTGCCTGGCGCGACAGGGCGTCCTGCACCCACGCGGCGTAGGCGTGGCGGTCGGACTGGCAGCGCGGGCCCCACACGGCCGGACCTTTCGAACGGTTCAGCATACGGAACTGCATGGCCGTGGCGTCGGCGGCCAGGCCCATCAGCCCGCCGAGGGCGTCGATCTCGCGGACGATCTGCCCCTTGCCGACGCCCCCGATGGCCGGGTTGCACGACATCTGGGCGATCGCGTCCGGGCGCAACGTGACCAGCGCGGTCCGTGCGCCGATTCTCGCGGCCGCCCAGGCTGCCTCCACGCCGGCGTGCCCCCCGCCGACGACCACGATGTCGAAATCGCAGGCCATGGGGGCCATTCTACAACGGGTGACGAGTGTCGGGTGTCGGGTGTCGGGTGTCGGGTGTTCCGCCTGAGGCGGATCGGGTGTCAGGTGGTGGCGATCACGTACGCCCAGTTTGCCAGGACCAGCGCGACAGCGATGCCCCATGCGAGGACCGTGCCGCGGCGCGTCCAGCGGCATTCGACGCGCAGCGACCGCGCGGAGGCGACGCGCAGCGCCAGCATCGCGGCCGCCGCAGCCGCCACGGTGAACAGCAGCGGGTTGAGCGCCCACGCCCGCAGCGGGCGGCCGTGAAGGATGCTCAGCACGCCGCGCGTGGCCCCGCAGGTGGGGCAAGGGACGCCCGTGAGCTTCCTGAACAAGCACAGCTCCACGGGGACGTTCGAACGGCGCGACAGCCACACGCCCGCGGCGACCAGCGCCAGCCACGCGGCCACGATGGCGACGGCCCACAGCGGCCAGGGCGGGCAGCGCGGGGCGCGGATGATGCGCAGCTTCATGGGGGCTTGCGGCCCGTCAGTGCAGGCCGCCGGACATGGCTGCGCCGCCGGACATGGCCGCGCAGCCGAACAGGCCGGCGATGAGGACGAAGTACAGGACGATGAAGCCGGCGGCGACCATCCCGATGATCGCGCCGATCATGCCGCAGATCTTGCCCGCCTGCGTGAGCTGCAGGCCGGAGGGGTCCATCAGCCCCGCCTGCATGGCGGCCATGTCCTTGTTGCCCATCGACCAGGCGATGGACCCGAAGATCAGCCCCAGGCAGCCGGTGCAGATGCCCGCGATGCCCAGGCCGAGCACCAGCCCGCCGCGGTGCGGCTGGAGGTAGCTGACCGGCGCGGCCGCGGGGGGGGCCGGCTGTATCCACGCCGGGAACATGTGCCGCACGCTGGACAGCGGCTGCCACTCGGCCATCCCATCGCACCAGACCAGATCGGCGTCCTTGAGGCGCCCCTGAGCGATCCAGGCGGCCAGCTCGTCCTGGCCGGCCGGCCCGTAGCGCTGCCCGTTCACCGCACAGTACCACTGCCTGGTTGGCTCGCCCATCGCAGGTCCTTCCTCGGGTCGCGCGGCCCGGTTCGCGGGTGATATGATACCGCAGACGCGGAAAAGGGGAACTCATTCGTACGAACCAGCAGGAGCCGTATGCGAAGGAAACAGCACCGGTCCCGCAGGGACCGGCTCTGCCTGTTTGCCTCTTGAAGGCAGGACGTTCAGGAAACCAACAGAAGGAGCCGGTCCCTGTGGGACCGGTGTAGTTCCCTGCGAACACCGCTGCTCTCCGCCGCCCTCTCTTCCCCGCTCGTTCATCCGAACGCGTCGTGGAACAGCGAGACGACCCACCAGACGACGGCGATCAGGACGGCTGCGCCCCAGACGCCCGCCTCGATGACCACCAGCAGTTTGGCGCGGCGGGTCTGGCCCCGGCCGGCGGGGTCCATCTTCCCGGCACGCATCGCCGGCAGGTCGGCGTCGGCCATCACCCAGGCGATCACCGACGCCGCGGTCGCGGCCAGGAACGTCAGCGGGACGAGGTAGAAGAACAGCTCGTCGAAGCCGGTGTAGTCGAGGATGGTCAGAGCGGCCAGCAGCTCGATGCCGGCCAGCAGGCGTCCGCCGATGCCGGCGACGGCCAGCAGCGAGATGGCCGCCCCGCGATGCGGCGTGACGGACGCCTCGCGCAGGCGGGCGAGCTGCGGGTCGCTCAGCGCCGCCCGGATGTCTTCCGATGGAACCGCGTATGCCACGTGCTCACCTTTGCGCGCCCGGCTGCCGCGCGTTGGGCCGTCCGGCGCACGATCGCTCAGCGCGACGCTCAATCAAACGCCGCGCAGGGCGAAAGGTGCCGCGGCGATGTGCCGGGGGCGCAAAGGAACGTTCTCCCTGCCGGGCGACCGAAGCCGTCAACCGCCCAGCCGGAGCGAGGGGCCGTTGCCGGGGGGCCGCGACGATGCTCAGGCGATCAGCGAGCGCAGCAGCGGCAGCAGCGACTGCTGCGAGTGCATCTGCTGTTGGGCGTGGCGGAGGAACGTCAGCCCGATCGTCAGCGCCAGGATCGCGATCAGCACGTCGACGGCCAGGGCGACGATCGACAGGATGATTCCCGCCTTGGCCATGCCGTAGGGCTGTCCCGCGGCCACCGACTTGTTCTTGCCGATGATGCTCAGGACCAGCCCGACGATCGCGCAGGGGATGGCGATGTACCAGATGCAGAACAGCCCCAGGGCCACGATGCCCAGGACCATGCCCGCGATGGACAGGCCCCTGCCGGGGTTGAGCGCCGGCGCGCCGGGCGGGACGGGTGCGGGCGGCTGGGGGGACGGCGGAACTTGACTCATCTGTCTGTCTCCTTGTCTCTTTGTCTTTTGAAGGCCGGGAATCGCGCCCCGACTGGGGGCGAGCGAGTCTCTTTGGGGGCGAGAGAGTACGCTCGATGACACGGGGGTGTCAAACAAAATCCAATCCGCTCCTCAACATCGGCGGTTGGGATCGCCCATCAGGATCGTCGGTTGGGGGGGAAACAGCACCGGTCACACAGGGACCGGTGCCGTTTCTTTCCACCGCCAACCGACGACCGCCTTCGCAAACACGCGCGGAGCAAGCTCCGCCGCTAACTCAGCAGCGCCTCCACGAAGCTGTCCGGGTCGAACGGCTCCACGTCCTCGTACGTCTCGCCGATGCCGATGAACTTCACCGGCAG
>Ga0172364_10002237_pt1 | contig 15346 bp, 22 predicted proteins | sample LakKivSesite10cm_FD_114545 | JGI IMG/M metagenome (GOLD analysis project Ga0172364, IMG submission 114545) | Sediment microbial communities from Lake Kivu, Rwanda - Sediment site 10cm | ecosystem: Environmental > Aquatic > Freshwater > Lake > Sediment | place: Rwanda: Western Province, Lake... | reverse complement strand
TCATTCCAGCGAAAGAAGCTGTGCTTGATGAGAATGGCGTAGAGATTGAGCCGGCAGTTCCACAGCAATTCATCGAACATCCAGCCGAATACACAATCGAAATTGTGGATATTACCGCTGAAGTTGAACAAGCGGGTATTAATGCAGAATCATTAGCCTATTTAGCAAGTACGGACTGGATGGTTATTAGGGCCCAGGAAACCGGGGTTCCAGTACCTGCCGAAATTTTGGCCGAACGACAAGCCGCTAGAGAAAGGATTGTGAAATAGTTATGAGTACAATAGCCGCATTTGCCCTAGGATTGTCACTTTTGCCTATTGCCTTTGCGATAGCTTTAGTAATTACATCTACCCTAGACGTAATGCGCTACAATAACACACGCCCAAAGCCCGTAAAAGCCATAGGGTACCCACGAGCCGGGTTACCCCCTAGACACAGAAATAAAAGCACAGCCAATTTAAAACTTATTAAAGGCGGTAAATAATATGGCTAGACGTTCACAGCTTTTTACAATGATGCCTTGGGGCGGGGGTATTAACGACTCAGCCGACCCGGGAGCTATTCCAGCCTCTGACCTCACTATCGCTGATAACATACTATATACAACTGCAGGCGCTAGAATTAAGCGTCCCGGGCTAGAATATTTTGACCAGTTAGATATTCCAGCTATAACCTCAATAGAGCTTACATCAAATGTTGTAACTGTAACCTTTGAATCAGACATAAATGACGGCACAAATAACAAGTTCGTTCCCGGTGAGAATATAAGCCTTGTTTGCAGCAGTGATGACACCTTTAACTACTCAGGCCCGATATCGACCGCCTCTGGCGCGGTTATTACTTATCCCCTACTTAACGCTGATATTTTGCCCATTGCATCCCCAGAAGTAACTATAGCAAGGACCTCCTCGTCTGTAGGCATACATGACTTCTGGTTTTATAATGTAGATAATAATATAAAAGAGCAGCTTATTCTCATGGTTACTTCACAAGGTAAAGTCTTCAAGTTCACCCAAGCCGGTGCTAGAACAGAGGTAACTAAAGTCATAACACCGTTAACAGATTCAGCCACACTTGGAGTAAAGGCCCTAGCTTCTGATAATATATTTCACTTAACAGACCATGGTTTTGAAACTGGTACGGCCATAGCATTTACTGAGCTTACCGGCGGGGACCCCCTAATCGAAAACACGACTTATTATGTAGAGCGCATAAATGCAAATACGTTTTACTTATCAAATACCCAGGGCGGCTCTAGGATTGATATAACTACTGACGTTACCTCAGCCTCGATTGCAGCGCCCTTTGCCATTAACTTACCACTCACCACCTGTGACTTAAGAAGCTTTAATGAAAAGCTCTTCATAGCCTCAGATGGTGTTAATAACTGGCCTATAATGTACGACCCAGTAGAAGATGCTAATACTTACACGCTAATTAAAAACGCCGCACCAAATGCTTCAATGTTCGGGGAGCATGAGGGCCGACTAATAGCAAATGATAAACGAAATCCTGACTATATCTATTATTCAGCTACTGGCGACCACACACTATGGAGCGGTTACGGCGACTCTGGTACTATAGAAATTGGTGCTGGGGACGGTGACCCAGTAGGTATTACAGCCATATTCCCGTCGTTTAAGGGTGCCCTATTTATCTCCAAATCCGAAAAATTGTATAGGCTACCTGACCCGGGCCTTGACATGTCAAGGATTGAACTTGTTTCTAGCGGTATAGGGGCTATTAGCCATAAAGGTTGTGCATCTGTTGACATGGATGATGTTTTATTTGTATCTAAGCGCGGAATACACTCACTAGCTGCCACTAACAATTATGGTGACTTCTCGGGCGCATTCTTGTCAGAAAAAATACAAACTACCTTTTCAAATTTAGCTGAATCGAGGAAGGCGCTTACATCCGGTAAATATTTTAGTCAATATAACTCCGTTGCTTTTGCGGTATCAGAAGACAGTCTAGACAAGCAAGATACTATGCTCCTTTATAACGTAAAATTCAAGGAATGGTACAGGTGGCCTTCGGTTAATCTGCAGGCCATAACTAACATTAAGACTGAAGTAGGCGAAAAAGCTCTATTCTCTACCACTGACGGACGCCTAGTGGCACTTGCTAGGGGTGTATATTATGACCAGATTGCTGAAGCCGGAGAATATAGTTTCAAGATTAAATCAGGTAAAATTTACGTAGACGGCGACCCTAATAGTGTAAAGGCCTTTAAAAAACTTAGTATCATCTTTAGGCCTCAGGGTGCCTTTCAAATTACGGCAAATGTCAAGGTAGACAACCATCAGAAGCAGTCCATATCTTTTGACAAGGCTACTTCGGGCGATTTGTTAGGAAGCACCTTTATTTTAGGGGTCAGCACGCTATCCTATACCTCGTCCCTGGATACCTTTACCATGCCCATTGACGGCGTAGGGCGCGGTATCGAGATTGAAATTATTAACGATTCGCCGAACCAGCAGGCGGTTATCTATGGGTTTTCTATAGAGTATGTACCAGCCGGTATATCTCAGGAGACTTATCTAGCTGGAAGCACTACAGAATAGGCTTAAAGTGTGATATAATATAAGATAACCTAGGGGGTATTAAAATGTCTAAATTAAAGATTACTAAGACGTATCAAGATGGTGTAACCCCTACTCAGACTGATATAGATAACATTGTCGATTCTATTGAGACCTTTATTAACGTAACTAAACTTAGTGGTGAAAACATCCAGGACAACTCCATTAACGCCTTACAGGTTTTTGCCCCAGAATCTATAACTGCCGGAAAACTCGCAAATTTTAGTATCACTACAGACAAAATTGCGGACGGCGCAGTAACTGCTGGAAAACTCCAAGAGGGCGCAATAACTACAGCTAAGATTGCGGACGGCGCGGTAACTACTAGTAAAATCGCAGACGGTGCTGTGACTTTGGATAAGTTGGGCATGGCCGTCGAGAAAATAGGCGAGGCTAAAAAAGTGCCGGGTTCTTTTGGAGCGGGTGTGTTTAACCTGACTGCATTTGATACAAGCAGTGCTGCTCCGAATCCTGTAGAAGCTTTTGACGATGATTTAATTACTGTAAACTTAAAGCGTCCGGCAATAATTGTGCCTAGTGGAAGCCTAACAGCCAGCGGCACGGGCGGACTCCTTGGAGTAGGTTACTTTGGGCTGTTTATAGATGGTAGTAGAGCTAGCTACACTGGCTCTCAGATTATTGTCAGTAACAGTGACAATAATGGTGTCAGAACCGCAACTTTACCTGCTAGTACATTAATGTATATAACTAATGTTGCCAGTTCCACTAAGACATCGTCCATAGGCTTATTTTGCGAAGATTTTCACAATAGCAGCGATTCTCCGCAACAACCAGTAATGTTAGATGGTACTATTAGAGCTACGGAGATTATATAATATGCCTACTTTAAATATAACTACGTCCTATCAAGACGGTGAAGTCTTAACAGAAGCACAGTTAGATGAAGTAGTAACTCAAATTGAAGCTCACTACAATATAACCGGGCTTGAGGGGTCAGACCTTTTACAGGGTAAGATTAATGGCGCGTCTAAAACAGCAAATGCAGCCGTAACGACAACAAAATTAGCAAATTCTGCCATAACAAGCCGCACAATCGAAGACGGGTATCTTGCCGAAAATGGTGTAAAAACTTCGAGCATTGCTAATTCCGCAGCACAGTCAGATGCTATATCACCTGGAGTTATAAGCACAAGGGTCTTAGCTGACGGGTCTGTTGAAATAAATAACATAGCTGACGATAGTGTGCCAAAAGAAATCCAACCGGAAATCATAGTATATAAAGTAGCGCTGTCAAACCAGTTTACTGACGCCAGCGGGTATATAACATTAGGCAGTATAAGCCTATCTGGACTTGAGATAGGGAAGCCTATATTAATAGCTTTGGAGTCTCTTGGAGCAACTGGCAGCAATGGACGAATTTCAATCCAGGGCCGACACGTCAGAAATGCGGGAGGCACAGCAAATGCTGCTGGTGGATGTCTTATAGTATTAGAAAAAGACGCGCTTCAAATAAATACCTGCTCGGTAATAGCAGGGCGTCATGTAGAATATTCTGATGCCTTTTTTTTACATACCGCCAATTCCAATACTATACCGCCGTCGTCAGTAAGTTTTGTTGACATAGCAAGCTCGGAAACGCATACCTATACCTTTAAAGTTATAACTAAAGGCATATCTGGAATAGTTCCATCTGGCGTCAGTAATGAAACTTCGTATTTTCAAATGATAGCTACAGGTATAATAGCTATGCAATTGACATAATTTGAGGTTATAATAATGGCTAAATTACGGATAAATAGAAGATATGCCGACGGAGAAGCTCTAACTCAGGCCGATTTAGATGAAATTAAAATAGCAACAGAGAACTTTAACAATATCACAAAGTACGGGGACGAGGTACTACAGAGTGGTACTATCACAACATCAAAGCTAATAGACGCCACAGTGGATACAGCAGTTTTGAGTGATGAGGCCGCCACTACTAATAAATTTACAGACGCCTCCGTAACATCTGCTAAGTTTAGTAATGACTCCATTGCAGAGCCGGACATAGTTTCTGCTGCCGTAACTACCAGCAAACTTGCCGAGGATTCTGTGACTGAACCTAAATTTAGCCAGAGTAGCCGATTGCCTACAGCCAAGTTACAAGCTAGGGCATGCCAGTTTGGGGCTATGGCATCTTCAATAGACCTGGGTCCAATAGGTACAAGTAGTGTTTCAGATGTGGTTTTTGCATCTATAACCACAACAAAGGATATTCGCAGATTTTATGCACAACTGCAGGGGTACAGTACATCTGGATTGCAGGGTGTTGGTATAATATTAACTTCGACAGGCTCTACGGCTAAAGTCTATTTGCAGATAGATTTTTATTTGAACGGCACAAAAATATCAGAGTGCCCGTTTGGACTGCAGGGTAACTATAATACAGTAGATGACCGAGCATGGCCTGAGCGGTGGATTCCGTTATCCTCGTTTAAAACCGTATATGGCTCAAATACTGTGATTCCAGCTGGCAGTACTGTAGAGGCTAAATACAGCTATCAGGTAGTTGGTCAAGCCTACATAAACATATCCAGGGCTAATTTAGTCCTAGTTGAGCTATAACCGCCTAAAAGTATGGTATAATATAAGGTAGGGCTATCACCCGCCTTCAATAGACTGGGAGGACATTTATATATGGCAATACCGTGGATTCCACTAGCCGGAGCTGCTTTAGGTGCTATTGCAGGCTCGCAAGCTCAAGGACCCCAGTTATCTCGAGAAGGTCAGCTAGAACGTGAGGCTCGTTTAGCTCAAACTGGCGGCTTCCAAAAACTAGAAGATATTCAGACTGGCCAATTGGGTGCCCAAGCTAACCTAGCCAGCGAAAACTTGGCACGATTATTGCAACAATACCAAACTTCCGGTGGAATGCCCACACAGGCGCAGATGGGCGCAGCCCAGCAATATGCCCAACAAGTAACCGCACCTCAGCAAGTAGCCCTAGACCAGGCCATGCGCCAGTCACAGCAGGAGTTTGCCAGACAGGCGGGACTATCTGGACGAAGAACCACAGACTTTGCTTTACAAACTAGACTTGGGGCGCAGCGTACTCAAGGCATGGAACGCCTAGGCGCCGCGCAATCTCAAATCGGAGCCGAATACGCAAATCAGCTTTCACAAAATACACTAGGATACGCACAGCAGCTGCAGGGACTTAGACAAGGCCTTATGAGTCAGGCGATGGAAAACCGTATGGCTATTATGAGACTTGGACAGGGGATTCAGACAGGTCAGCAGCAGTTTAGAATGGGGACAGCGAAGCAAGGCGGGGGAATGCTTGGAGGGCTCACTGGAGCGCTATCAGGAGCCTCAGCAGGCCTTGGATTGATGCAAAACTTCAGCAGTATGTTCGGAGGCACCGGTGCTGGAGCAGGGTCAGGACAACAGGTGCAAAATAATGTTATAAGAGCCGGTGAGAGCATTGCAATCCCAAGTACATCTATTACTGCGCAAAGAGCTCCAAGCCAGGGTATGACCCGCTCATTGGCATCTACTAGCGCGCCAAGTACATATGCAGCCCCAGCGCCGCAAATGAGTACTAATATTATGGGTATAGACACGCCTTTTACTATGCAAGGCGCCATAGAGAACTCTGTGTATCAAGTAAATCCAGCGCTACAACCCCCATTCTGGATGCGCTAAACGTAAGGAGTAATAACTAAATGGCTATTGCTACATTTGCAGACTTACAAAACGCAGTACAGGGATTTAATGATTCGTTAAAATCTTACTCGATTCAAACGGCCCTTACTAACGCCACCCAAAACATACAGCAACTACAGTCCCAGCAGATTGATGAGGTCGATAAGCGAAATCAAATGCAAGCCCTTAGCAATGAGCTTGCTATGCAGCTTACTGGTATGGGGGCTAACGGGAACCAAATACAGGCCGCAATGGCCGCTACACAACCAAGGTCATTGGATAACTATGGCGAAATGTTCGGAGAGGGTCTTATGAAAGGCAGTGAGCCTCTTAAACAAAAGGCTCAAGAATGGAAAAGGTTTATGACTGAAGACAAGATGGCTCTTGAGCAGTTAAAACTTCAACAGCAATCTATGAGTATGCAGAGAAAAGCTTCCTTACAAAATGACCAGCGATTTTCTAAACTAGTAGAAAAAAGTTCGACACAATATGCCAACTGGTCTAATAAGCTAGCAGATTCAGAGGGCAAATTGGCAGTGCTTGAAGAGGGCTTGGTGAAGAACGATAACGTAATCATCCAGGGGGCGGCGCCTACAATACTCGCTAAAGCTATGGGTGAGGTAGGAGCTTTAACCGAAGCTGATAAAGAGCCCTACAGAGGTTCGCTGGCCCTGGCTACCAGAATAAGCCAGTTTTTTGAAATTCACAAATCTGGTAAACTGACTGCGGAAAACAGGCAGCAGTTATTAGGACTTGTTAAGCAATTAAGGGTTTCATTGGAGAAGAGAAAGTCAGGTAACTCTCAAATACTGTCCAAACAATTGAGTAAGCATGCCACTAAGGTTTTGGGTGTGCCGCTAGGCGAGGCAGAGGCCGCATCTTACATAACAGGTGACGATAGTATGGTACAATCTAATAGTATGCAACAATCAGGCGCTCCATCAGACCCTTTTGCTGCATTTATTAAATCAAAATAATTAGGGAAGCTTGACTATGGCTAAATTTGACTTTGACTTAGAATCAGCAATGACCCAACAAGGACGTTCTATAGAGTCATATGACCCTAATACAGGTACGGCTACAATAGTCAACAGCGACGGTTCTAAGGCAGATTTCGATGTTTCTGGATACCTCAAAAGTAAGAACATGAGTTTAGCTGACGTCGATATCAAATTTAACTCCCCTGAAACGGCTAAATCTGATTCTGCGCTTGGGTTTATGGACCAAGTTCAAATGATTTACGCCTCAAAGCCACAAGACCAAATGCACCTGCTAGAATCCAAATATGGTAAAGGTAATGTAGCGCAAGTAGGTGGGGAATTGAAAGTAAAGGACCAGGACGGGATGTGGAAGAGGGCCGATGCGAAATGGTATTCTGAACTGGCCGCAAACTCTCCACAGATTGCAGCATCAATTGCAGGCACTATTAAAGGGGCTACACTGGGGGCGCCGGCAGGACCGGCTGGGGCAGTAATCGGCGGAGTACTTGGCGGAGCTACCAGCGCAGCGCTTGCCAGCTACGGCGAACAGAAGTTTGCAGAGCTTGCGGGCATTAGAAGCGAGCAGGATATTGCGGACACTGCAAGTGAATTGGGACGAGAATTTGCTACCAATGTTGTGTTTGATGTTGCCACACTTGGTGCAGGCAAGGTATTGAAGGCCATGAGTCCATTTAACAAAGTAAAAATTGCGGAAACTTTAGGCAGTCTTGTTGACGGAACTAAAGCCGGGGACTGGATGGTAGCTATGCGCAGTGCTTGGGATGCCAAAGCTGTAAAGGGTATTGCTGAGGCCGATGCAACGGCACTAGCAAAGGGCGGCTTACAGGCCGAGTTATTGCCGAGTACTAAGAAGATGGCAAGCATTTTTAGTGAGTCCGTTGAGTCTGCAAAAGAAACTGCGGAGCGTATGTACGAGCGGGGTATAAAGGAACTTAACGCCGCAGGTATATTAGAAAAGTCTGATATTCCTATTGAGCGTTTGCGCAATACTTTGGTAGGTTCAATGGGTGAAGCGGGACTTATTGCAGTAAATGGTGCCGGAAATCCTGTCTTCAAAAGCCATAAGGAGATGGCAGCCAGTATGGTTGGGGTTGTCGATGAGTCAGCTCAAAAGAGGCTGAAGAACGTATTCGGCGTTGTAGAAGACCTTTATGCTAAATCTAAGGGACAAGTTGACAATGTAACGCTAGATGATGTCTTAAAACTTAGAAGATACGTAAACGAAGTACAAAAAGATTTGGGGCATTTTATGTCCAAGTCTTCTGTCTCTGATAAGGCCGATAGAATTCTAGCAGCGCTTTCGTCTGAGACTAATAACCTCTTTAAAACCAGTGCTAATGCAGCTAATGTCAAGATAAAGGGGCAACTAGCTGGGGACTACATGGCTAAATTAAATGCGGACTATAGTCAATTCCGCTCCGGCTATGATTTTGTATCTAAAAAAGCTAAGGACCTGGATGTACTAAACTTAGGTAACGCGAACGAATTAGCTAAAATGGTAGGTAAATTAGATTCAGAGGGCGGTGCAGCGGTGCTGGAGTCTTACCAAAGTATGGCTAAAGCTATAAACAGCGAAGACATGATGAATAAGCTTGTGACTTTGCAGCAACTAAAGGCTGGGAAGTCTTTAGCCAGTAGGTCCGGTGGCAAGGGTTCACTTGGCGCCATTAAATCCTATGTTGGCATGACTCCTAAAGGCGTCGGTGAAGCTGTAACGGCCGGCACAGAGTTTGCAGGTGCTGTTAAGAATGTATTACCTAAGCCTCAGATTATGTCAGCCATGCAAAAATTAGCTCCAATTGCTAAGGGCTCGCAATTTCTTAAAAGTTTGCCCCCTGAATCCCGTGCCAATATGCTAATTAGAAATGACTTAACTTCGGAATTTCTGCAGTCAATATTAGGCGCGGATATCACTAGACAGCAAACTGAGGACGAACTTATGAGTAGGGTTAAATAACATGGATGTGAGTCTAGTTGAGCTTATTTTAGAACTTAAGGAAGACATAGGTAACGTTGCCTCTGATTTAAATAGGCTTAATGACAAACTAGATGTGCACGCAGGTCGCTCTAAAGCTACGGCAGAAAAAGTAGACCAGCTCGAAAAGGACGCGGCTAGACTCAAAGGAGCCTTAGCCGCATTTATGGCAATAGGTACCGTAGTAGCTGTTTTACGTACCTTATTTAACTAAGTAACTTAGCATAAGCATCGAAAGCTTCCAAATCCGGCCAGCTCATTTGCACTACCGTTTCATCGACAATAGCTATACTTCCGGCCGAGTACTCCGATAACCCAGGGAACACTGATAGTGTCCGCATACCGAGTTCATTTATTAGCACTACATTACCGGGCTTTAGCCCTATATCGTAGGTAGCTCCGCTTGCGTCCACATAACCTTCACCTGTAAGCAAAACAACACCCAGTGTACCAGTTTGTGACTCAAAGGTAGCTCCTTTAGCATAATTAGTCGGGGCTGATAGTACAATACCGCCAGCAGTTTTTACTTCTTGTTTAGGCATGACCTCAATAAGAACTCTTCCGCCATTAAGCTTGAACAGTTCGCGCCTGTCATCCAAGCGTTTAAAGCGCTCTAAATATTTTGTTTCCATAGAGTACCTCCCTATTTAATATTTGGTTTTAAATACAATGGGCAATAATCAGCATGTAAATACTCCTTGTTAGGCTCCTTCACATACACTTTACTGGCCCCGCATTCGCATTTTTTAGGCTCATACGTAGGTTGTGTATTATAATCCCAAGGGTCGTTAATGTCAGACCCTCCACTTGTATAAGCACCTTTTGGTAGTGTTTGCATTCCCATACTAGCGGCCCAGTTATTGAGCCACTCCTCGTTAGTGTTATCGTCAATACTCATAAGCATGTCAATACCCGTCCCTATACCAGCCACGACCTTTCAAAACAAATCCAGTACCTTTTGGGGGAAGGGGCTCTTTTTCTGTTGAGTCACATTTAGGGCACTGTTCGGCTTCTTCCTCTTCTTGTCGCTTAGACTGGCTGGTATAAAATACCTCGAATTCGTGTTGACATTCTTCATTCTTACACTTATATTGAATAATTGGCATTTAGTTAACCCCTCCCGCACTTAGTTGTTGCTGCTGATTTAATAATTCAGTTAATGCATTTAATATACCTTGGACAGCTTCGGCATAACAGACTTGCGCCGCCTCGTCATCTCCGGCGTTATCCTTCTGGCACTGGTCTTCTATACCTTTAATGAATAAAGGGTCCAATTCTATGACGTGTCTAAGAGTCACCTCGCTTGGAACATTGCTATTCACCCTAATTTTATCTGGAACCTTAACGCAAGCTGATAAAAGCAGGGTTAAGGTGGCAATAAGTAATAATACCTTTTTCATATAAGTCCTTTCTGGGTACCTTCCACCCTTTTGTAGTATATCCCCTATTGAAAATTGGCACAAGCTTTTTCTCATTTAATTGCATAGAATCTAATGCGGTCACTAGCTTATTAGTATTAAATGTAAGCATTACCTGCTCAGTAGAAAAATAATAGCAAAATAAATCGACACTCTTAGACTGCGCCTGCCATGGACCGCCAAGCGATAACTTTTCAAATACACTATAACGTTCCATAAACAAGTTTTCAGTCTTAAGCATACTATATGAATCGACTTTAAGCTCTAATGTAAATTCACCTAAAGGGCTGTGGACTACAAAGTCATGGCCGCGACCATCGGCCCTCGATATAGTGTACCCGGGATGCGTTTCATTAAAAAGTCTAATCCACTCTGCCTCAGCTTTTTGCCCTTTTGCCAGCGACTCCTGAAAATTATGCACCTTAACTGTCTTTTTTTGCGTCTTTACTTCTTGCATCTTGAGCGTCTCCATAGGCATCTGCAAATGATATAGTATATAACATCGGATTAAACCAAGTTAGTCCTATAATTAACGCTACATAAAACAGCCAAGAATTCCACTCAGCCTGAATGTATGCCGAATCAAAGTGAACTACTGCCACAATTACTAGCAGGTTAAACAGTAGTCGTCCTAAATTAAAAACCATTACCCTAAACTCTTTATCGTCATTATTTCCCATTACAAGTTCCTCCCAATCATAATTAGTACGTTTTTTAACGTGTGCACTCGTTCTTTAGCTACATTTACATATTCCTTATACTTGTTAACCATGGCGGTGTCACCTTCGCTGTCAATGCGCTCCAAGTAAGTAGGTATTACCGAGCCTACTAGAGTATCGTGTGTAACGGTTAGCAGGTTTTGTAAGGTTCTTAATTCTTGCCTTTTTAACTGCATGGGACAATTTGTCTCACTTTCCTCGAATACACGCTTAAGGGTGGCTAATGACTTGAGCTCAGGGTCTGCTCGGCGCGTTTTACGAGACATTGCTTGAACTGATGCGTTATGGGCCCTAGTGACAATTTTAGTTACTTCGTCCAATGCCTTCTTATTCTCAAATTTCAGCATTATAAAACTCCCTTTAATTTGTCAGATAACTTATCAAATTTAGCTCGTTGAATATAAATCGAAGCAGTAGCTATGCTAGACCATCCCATAATTTGCTGCAGCTCGTGTACTTCTATATTACCACATTCAGCGAGTCTTGTGGCGGTAAGTTTCCTTAATTGATGGGGCGTTAAGCCAATCTCCTTAAGGGCTGCCTGCACCGAGGTATGGGGTGCTAATATCACTCCATCAGGGGGTGCAAATAGAACAGGCCTTATTTTACCGCCCTTGCCTTTAACGAACCATTTTTCGGATTTAACAGGGTCGCGTTCAATCTTATATAATTCACTAATTCGTAAGCCAGTTTTTAATAAATATAGGCACGTCTCTTTTGTGTCCATATCAATAGCAGCTGAACTAATGGCACTGACTGCAGCATCCCAGTCAAGACTTACTTCTTTGGGCTTGTATACATTAGCGGTCTTAAACTTGTTGGGTGCCACAACCTTAACGAATATTTCAAACGGATTTACGCCTGAGTATACACCAATATGTAAGGCATAATCCATAAGTCCCCTGATATGTGTAAACATTGTTTTAATTGTATATGCCGAATAACCTGAAGACTGCATCGCACTGTAAACCTTATCCGCCTCTAACCCATACTTATTTAGAAACTTAGCTGCCTGCCTTAACTTAGATATAGCTGTAACCTGAGTGCTGGCTGACCATCCTTTACTGGCGTGCATTGTATAATGTAAAACCAATTCAGTATAATCAATATGGCTAACAAGCATCCGTGCCTTAGCCTTTGATTTAGAATTAGCTATCAGACTGCTTAAGGAACCGGTCGATGGCTTGTCGATTTGCGAGTGCTTGAACATCTTGTGTACCTACACTTTCTGGCATTGACTGCCTTGTTACATCCATATTAGCATATTGTTGTTTAGGGGTCAAGCTTTTTTCTATGATGTTGGCCATAGCCTCTACACGCTGATTTGCGACATCAACTTGAGACTGCAAGTATAATAAGTCTACTTTTACGTTTTCTTGAAGTTCGTTAAGCGGCGCTGAAGTGTCTACGGTACTGGGGGCCCCTAAAGTTTTAACGGTAGTAGTTACATTAGACACATTAAAGGCTGCCACAATCCCTAAAAGCCCTGTAATAAAGCTTGCACTTATAGCTTCTGGCTTAACTACACCCAAGACAGTTAATACAACAAGTCCAAGTAAGCCTAAAACAAATTTACGGCCCCCTAATTTATCTAGCCGTGTGTTATGAGCTTCCATATTATTTACCTCCTGAACGCTTATTTTTGCGCCCATGTATATATCTATTTTTATCTTTAACAGCCCGAAAGTCTTTCGGGGTTATAATCCGATTGGTAGCTAAATCAAATACCTCGCCCTCAGCTAAAAAGTTTTTAACAAACTGCGAATAAGATTTATTGTCAAAACTCCACCAAAAGCCTAACTGGTCGGCCATATTGCCGGCCCACAGCAGCCGCTCCAAGGTATAGCGGTCTATATTAATATCCTGGTCAATCCTATTATAAACAAAGTGATTTAAGTCCTCGTCAGCATCTAAGTAGCCTGCATCAGGGTCGTTCGCGCACCTATATAAATGCCACAACATAACGGTTAATTGCGGCAACGAAATATATCTTTTGTCAGCGCCTGGTGCGACAAGGGGGCTAGGCAATGAGCGTAGAGGGACTCTAACATCGCCAAGCCTAGCTCTAGCTGATGCTTTATTTTTGGTTTTACCAAAGCCCCTACTATTGCGCATCGTCTAACCCCATCGTCTTATTATTCTGTTATTAAGCGCGCTTGATTCCAGCAATTTTACTGCGGATTCCTTCTGCGCCTTTAGAAGCCATGGGCGCTCCGCCTGCCGTCTTCTTGAAGCCCGCCCCTTTCGGCTGCACTTCTTTAATGAACAGAAATGAATTGTCATCAGTGTAGTGTACTTGCAGTTTTGCACGTTTACCTAAGGATTTAATTTTTTCTACAGCTTCGATAAGCTGGGCAGTTTGCTCCTCAGATAGAAGCATAGAGACCTGATTTCGACCCTTAGAATCAGTAGACAAGTTTGTAGACTTGCTAAAGATGATTCCAGAAGAGTAAAATTCTGAAGTTTCTGCTTGTGTGCTGTTGTTATTTGTTTCGCTCATATGAGCCTCCTGTTATGCGCGGTTTATTGCGCGGTTAGCCTTGGGCGATATTGCCCTTGGTTTTATTAATCTCATTATACACCAAACCTTTTACCTCGTCAACACTTTCCTTTACCCCAATTGCATGCCCGCTAACAGACATTACAAGAGTAGTTAGCAGCGTCTCGCTTCGAGTGACGCCGAAGATATTAGCTACCATTAGTTCTACCTTTTGACCGGCATGGGAGCCAGTAGCTACTGTAAGCGTAATAAACATAAAAAACTCCTTGTTATATATTAGGGATAAAACCAGTTGCCTGGATTTAAGTCCAAGTGTACCCAAGTAATACCTTTTTCTCCGCGATAAGGCCAGATATCCTTACGTTTTTCTAGCTCCTCGTGCACCTTATGTGAAGGTACCCCTTCAATTACAAAATCAACAGCCCTGCCTAACATGTGCTGGGATTTCATGGCGCCACCAATAAGCTGATTGTAGGCTTGTGGCCTTAACCAGCTTGTAACTCTAACTGGTCGCCCGTAATGCTCACGTACTTTATCTAGGGCTCTGGCTAGAGTGATAATGTTTGCAATCTGCTCGTCATTAGGTAATGCGAAGGCCTGTACTCTGCTTAAGTATAATGCTTCAGACCATCGAAAGTACTTTGAACCTGGTATTAAGCCATTTAAGTTATCCATTACTTCTTTCGGGCTCATTACTTCTTACTCCTTTTAAGCTGTACAGTAGTCTTAAGCTTTTTGAACTCATAGACTAGCTCCTCACCATTGTAATCCTTAACTACAACTTTGTCAAGATTTTTTTCATTCATATACTTCATTATTTCTTGTTCGGCGGCTTTTATATTTTTTGTAGTTTTAGCTAGTTCGTGGTAGCTTCGTACTTTGTCAGCCATTTTAGCATCAACTTTGTCTAAATTAATGGGCCACTTTTTAGGCGGCAAGTTTTTGTAAGACTCTTTTACAGCTGCCTCTGAGTCTACTCCCCAGCAAGGAGTTACATATGGGCAGTACGCGCATTTAATACTACCTAAGATAAATTCCTGTTTGGCTTTATGCGGGGCTGACTGGGCGGCGGCCTTTGCTGCACGCTCAAACCTAAGCCGCACCTTTTCATACATACTTTGACTAGGTTTAAATCTAATTTCCCTAAGTTGAGAGGTGTCCTTGGAAAAATAAAGTAAGCTTGCAAAATTAAAGTCGCGGTTTTTCATAAAATCAGATAGAGCGTATAAATTAAGCTGCCAAAGATTCATTGCCATGAAAGGGTCATCAAGTTCTTCGATAAAAGCTTCCGGGTCGTCCACATAGTAGGCGGTTGTGCTTATTGTTTTAACGGTGGACATGTCTCGCAGTTTATCATCCATTTCTTGCCATTTAGTACGCCGATAGGTACCTACTCCAGTAGCTTTTGACTTAATATCAATAATACCCTTCCATTCGCCGTTAGTGGCTACCATACATAAGTCATTTGAGCCCTCTACAATACCGTCAATTTTAGGGTCC
>Ga0172364_10002236_pt1 | contig 15346 bp, 10 predicted proteins | sample LakKivSesite10cm_FD_114545 | JGI IMG/M metagenome (GOLD analysis project Ga0172364, IMG submission 114545) | Sediment microbial communities from Lake Kivu, Rwanda - Sediment site 10cm | ecosystem: Environmental > Aquatic > Freshwater > Lake > Sediment | place: Rwanda: Western Province, Lake... | reverse complement strand
GAATTGTCGCAATCGGCGGTTTCAACAACCAGCAGGTGGCCATTCTGAAAGATATTTCCGGTGGGCGCTGGGAATTTATCGCAGAAGCCCCTTTTCCTGTTCACCGCTGCAGTGGTGACAATCTGTTTGGTCCCCTTATCTGCGGGGGAAGTGATCGTCGTCAAGTATCCTACATGCGCAATTATACGGACAATATCTGGAAGGTGGTGGCCAATGCACCGTTTTCCGTCACAGATATTGCCGGAGACAACGAATATGGACCCATCGTGGCTGGTGGAGAAAATGGGAAAAAGATCGCCTACATGCGGACCTACGAAGCAAACAAATGGAACATGGTGGCCGATGCACCTTTCGAAGTGACATCCATAGCAGGCACCAATTACAAGGGTATCCTCATCGCAGGCGGCAAAGACAATCGGCAAGTGGCCGTCATGAAAAACTATACTGAAAATACATGGAAAATTATCGCGGAGGCTCCTTTTCCCGTGAATGATATTGCCGGAACCAATGAATACGGGCCTGTTGTCATCGGGGGCCACAAAAACCAGCAAATCGCTTATATGGACAACTACACTGAAAACCGATGGAAAGTGATCATGGATGCTCCCATTCAAGCATTCTACATCACAGGATCCAACGCCAAGGGGATTCTTGTCGGCGGCAAAGGACGCGGTGTGATCAAGACCGTTGTCAAAAAAGTGTACAAAACAGCGGTTGTGGAATTTACCGAACGGGGCGATCTGGGCATTCCCGATGCAGGAGCCATTGTTGCCGAATGGATCACCACCGCCCTCAACAAAACCGGTGCTTTTGAGGTGTATGAAAGATTGTCCCTCAGCACCTTGATGGAAGAGCACAAATTGGGCATGAGTGGATTGATGGACGAAACAACCATAGCCGAAATCGGACGAATCCGCGGAGTTCAGGCCATCATTACAGGCAGCGTGATAAAATTTGGAGACATCATTTCCGTGACGGCCAAAGTGATTGACGTGGAAACTGCAAAAATTATGCGGTCGGCAGACATCAAGGTAAACCACATCAATGCCATCTCTTCAGAAATTGACCGTCTGGCTCTGGAACTGGCCAAAGAATAGGGTCCCTTTTATATCAAAAATAGGCACCTCCCAAAAAGTTCAATCCTTTGGGAGGTTTTTTATAAAATTGGGCGTTGTTGCAAAGTGACATGCAGACAAGTCAATCTCCACTACCAAAGGTGGTGGCTTTTAAAGCAAAGACATTGTCATTCCGTGCTTGACACGGAATCCAGTGCTTGGGCCGAGTCCTGGATTCCGGTTCTTCACTCGCCACTTCGTGGCTTCGCTCGACCCCCTGCCTGCCGTCAAGCAGGGGAATGACAGGCATAGCCAACGTACATAGCCACCGCCAAAAGAAACGGGATATTTCAGTACCATCCTTGCTCTTGCATTGATCCCAATATTTTATTAAGTTTGCTACCATGAAAACCATGACGTATCGAAAAGCCGAAGATTACCTGTTTGTCCGAAGGGCCAAAGACATGAAGCTTGGCCTGAAGAACATGCAGGATCTTGTTGATCTCTTGAACCATCCTGAAAGGCAATTTCCCTCGGTTCATATCGCGGGCACCAACGGAAAGGGCTCTACAGCAGCGATCCTGGAATCCATTCTCCGGCAAGCCGGATACAGAACAGGGCTTTACATCTCTCCCCATCTTATTGATATGAGAGAGAGGATTACAATTCGGGGAAAATGCATCCCCAAGAAAAAATTGGTTGCGATGCTGGAGAATATGATCCCTTCGATAGAAGCGACAGACGCCTCGTTTTTTGAAATTTTCACTGCCATGTCCTTTCTATACTTTGCAGAACAGAAGGTAGACATTGGAGTGATGGAAACAGGTCTGGGCGGCCGTCTCGACGCTACCAACGTTTTTCTCCCTGAACTTTGCATGATTACGGACATCGGCCTGGATCACACCCATATCTTGGGCCACCACCTGGAAACAATTGCCAGAGAAAAGGCCGGCATTTTTAAACCATCCATCCCTTGTCTTGTTGGGTCAGAGCATTCACGTGTCAACCGCATCTTCTGCGAGCATGCACAAAAACAAAACGTGCCTCTGACTTTTCTCAAGGATTCCGTTCAGGTTTCCCGAATCACACTTTCAGAAAACGGATCCACCTTTGATTTTGAATCGGAAAATCATTCTTTACAGAATCTCTACATCCGATTGCCGGGCGAACATCAGATTAAAAACAGCGCCCTTGCTCTTTTGGCAGTGGAGGCTTTGCAAAAAAAAGGATGGAAAATTCCCGATACCGCCATTCGGAGGGGACTTAAAAAGGTGGTCTGGCGAGCCCGCATGGAACTGCTTCAGAAAAATCCGAAAATTCTTTTGGATTCGGCCCACAATCCCATGGGCATGAAACGTCTTATCAAGGCGCTGAAGACTCTGTTTACATACAACCGATTGATCCTGGTATTCGGAGTGCTGGCAGACAAAGATTATCGGAAAATGTTTCCCCAGATTGCCCGTTTGGCAGATCGGATCATCCTCACCAGACCCCTGAACGACCGGGCTCTGGAACCGGAACGTCTGCTTCTCTTTCCTACAGCCTCAGAAAAGCCGACGGAAGTTATCCCCGACATACCGCTCGCATGGGAAAGGGCAATGGCTTTGGCTCAAAAAGAAGATCTCGTGTGCGGAACAGGCTCCATATACCTTGTCGGCGAGCTGCTGAGGCTTTGGAAATACAGAAACAGGATTTCTCAAAAGGGAAAGGACAACACACGAAAAAAATCGAAAGTACGGAAGCGTCCAACTTTTAAATATTAGCTGCATTATTCATAAAAGATCAAAGGATTTAGGGATTAGGTGGGGTGTCATTCCTGAAATTTTTAATCAGGAATCCAGGGATGGGTACAAGTCATCTTATTCAAGAAACCTATAACCATTTATACATACATTTGTGATATAGTGTAAGCTAACCTGAAAAATTCATAAATAAGAAAAGGAAGCATTTTCTGTTCGCCTCCAAGGTATTTCAGGTCTTTTTTCAGAGGGATCCTATGTTTTTCAAATCGCATACCCCCTCCTCTTAATCTCCTCCCCCTTGGGGAGGAGAAACAAACTCCTCCTCAAATAAAAAATGGGAGCCTTTCAGACCATTGATTTTTTACCTTGACTTTTTGCAATTTTGTTTGTAAATAAAATCGTTTTTACGTCTACATTTGATATTTTAGTGACTTTTCGATTCCAATTCTATTGCATATAAAAGCCATAGTTGCATTCACTGCGGTCTAAGCACATGTTCAGGGCAGGCTCATGGGTGGAGAGTCCATCGGTTCCACCGACTCGACACTGAAGACCAGTCCCAGAGAGGCAGGAACAGGACGAATTTCAAAGAAAGGAGAGCCGACAAGATGGCACACAAATTTGTCATCATGTATCGTTGTTTGCATTTTCTTTATTTCTCACTGAATCTTGGCAAATTTATATTTCATCTGTCATCCTTCGACTACGCTCAGGATGACCACCCCACTCTAAAATTTTCCAAAGTTCAGTTTCTCATCATGATTCTTCTACTTACATCTCCAATTCCAATCCATGCGCAGGATCCCGACCCCGCTTCCCTAAAGCCGCCCAGGCTGGGCCCACTCGACCATGTTCATGATTATATGGATCGCATCGGCGATTATGGGGAGCGGATCGTTGTCTGGCAGTACAGGCGCGAGAATGAATCCCTGTCATCGGGAGAGATGACCGCTTCCGTTACGGTGATGTATGATTCGGAGCATTTTCGTGCTACCAGGTCCGAGGTCGAACGTAATTTTTCCGCAACTGGGTTACGGACACATCCAGTGACAGGATGGCCAGTCGCTCTATATTCCTCGACTTCAGACCGCGTTGAATACTCGACATCGAAGGGGCACTTCAGTGTGAATGTGGTTGTAAGCGATCCCAACTCGTCTGCGGAAGCAGAGCAACTCGCAGATGAAGCCTTCGCCTACATCCTGCCAAAAATCCCGGAGATTCCCGAGGGAAATGCACTTGACAGACAATCAGGGAAGGGTACGACAGGAGATAGGGATCGGAGTAGGGAAAAGCGGGGCGCACTCGACAGGGATCAAACGGATCGCAAGGCCCTCAAGGATGTGACCGAAACACAGGAGGAAGCGGAACGCAGGCTGAGAGGACAAGAAGCCCAAAGGGCATTCGAAGCGGAAAGCAAGCTGTATGAGGAGAAAATGCGCGAATACGCCGGTGCGTTGAGCGAGGCCCGTGCAGAGGGGGAGAGAGCCTCTGCTGATCTGAGCGAGACTGTTTCCGCACGTATCGAGCTCATTCCACCGGCTGTGCGGCTGGCTGTTTTCCGTGAAGTGGATCACACCTTCGGGATTTCTGTGGCCAACCGTTCGAGCTGGGACATCAGCAAGGTGAAAATTGACCTGTACGTTCAGACCGAATCGGGAGAGAAAAAATTGGGATCTGCGAAAGTCGATCAGGTCAAGGCGGGTTCCATCGGCTCGGCTCCGTTCCGCGTCGCTTATCAGAAATTGTGGGATTTGGCAAAGATGAACCTGGCGAGCACGGACGTCCAGATGGCAGCGGAGTACAAGGTCAATTGGAGCTGGGCATATTTCGGTTCCGACTCGAAATCGGAAACCTGGCCAAACGCCCTGAATCCTCGCATGGACGGCAGGCTGTCACCCGAGGAGGAAAAGATCCTCGCCGCGGCTCCGCCCGAGATTCTCATCCAGCCCGTGAGCGATGACGGGGAGCCGCTCAACACGTTTCAACTCTTCCCCAATACAGAATACCACATGAAATTCACCATCCAGTACAAGCCCGGAACGCCCCGGACATGTCTGGCAACGTACGAAGAACCTCGCTGGAATCCCAAGCCCAAAGAGGCGCTGTACAGCTCGTGGGGCGATGAGTACGACGACTCCACTCCAATGGACCTGTCGAGCTCAATGGACAAGTTCAACAAGAACTCGAACCGCAGGTTTTCGGGTGACCTGGCCGGTGGCAGCATCCACTTCTTTGCCAAGATACGCACACCGGATGCACGCACGGGCAATCCCATGGAAATCACGCTGCCCATCAAGTACAGTTACGAGGCGAATCTAAAGAAGGAAGAGAGGTACTGGAACGATGCCGAAGAGAAGGAAAAATTCTTCATCGAATCTCCCAAGAGAGACGAGGCTCTGAGCGCGCTCGTAAAAATGAATGTGACGGGCACGACTTCCCGCACCTTTGATCGGCTTGCCATCGTCCAGCCGGGTGGTCAGATTTCGTCGTTCACGGGAAACGTCGTCTTTTTGCAGCCCACGGACAGATGGTGGGCGAACGATCTGAAAGGGTGGGAAAAACTAAACCAGAAGCTCATTGATCTGGATGTGTCTGGAACCGTCGAGCAGGCGGGGAAAGAAATTGCTGTGAGTGAGCTGGTGAATCTGTACAGTAAAAGGCTGGCCGAAGGATTGGGTACTGTTTTTACGGCAAAGGACATTGTCAACGCTGATTCCGAGGAGGAAATTGTCAGGGCGAGCGCTTTCGGAATTGCGGGCAGCATTCATCCTGTGGCGGGAATCATGTTGCCTCTGCTCGAGACGGCCAAGGTCTGGTATCCGAGGGAGAACGTAGAGAAGTGTCTGATCGAAGACGCGAGCAAGGCGGATGCATCCGATCCGTTCATGCGGGGAACAATGTACACGAGTCCGGAGGAACGGCTCGGCACGCGGATTTTTTTTAAAGTCATCCATGAGACGATGTATGCAGTCGAATTGGGGAAAACGAACTTTTAAAAAAGAGGAGGAAGACTCATGCGAAAACTGACCCTCATCACCGTTGTTTTTTCACTCGCGCTTTTTCATACCGGTTTTTCACAGACGGAGGAGTGGCCGAGATTCGAGACGGCGAAGACGAAGCCAAAGGCTGTATCCGTCTCTCTGAACGGCACTTTGGAGGAGGTTCAAAAGGCGATTCAGTTCGCTTTGGTCCTTTTGGATATTCCTTACAAAATACAGACTCCGGAGGCCGGTTTTGTTTTTGCCGTCGGCCCGACGAGGGTCTTGGAGCGCGGCAGAGAGGTATGCGAATATTTCGAGTATGATAAAGCCGCCTACGAAGGAGCGTGGAAGGTTTTCGACGAGGAATCCTTAGAAAAGGGAAGAACCGTCAATCTTCGAAAGATGTATAAGGACCCATCGTCCGGCCTGGGCGGATTGATGAGCACGAGCGGCATGTCGGATAAAACGCCTTTCGACAGGGTGTACTATGAAGGGCGGATCACATTCGAATCCGCCGGATCGGCCAAGACCAAGGTCATTTTCGAATACCTCTTCTTCGGACGCGATCCGAACGAAATTCCGGGCAAACAGGCAAAAGAGATGAAATCCCAGGGTCTGCTCGAGAAGGAACTGACGGAAGTCACAGAGAACATCCTGCTGGCGAGGACGATGGTCTTCCCGGGCACGCCTGAAGAAGTCAGACAGGCGGCTCTGGAGATACTGGGGATAGACAGTCTCAGAACCTGCGTGGATGTTTCCAACGGCTTTGTGACAGAGCGGGTCACCACACCAAAGGACGGCCCTGAATCCGTGGGCAATCTGGCGAAGCTGCCGCGGCAGCTGATGGCCATGTGGATCGGTACGTACCGGGCGCTGTTTACCTTCGAGCCTGTGGACGACGGGAGCAAGACGCAGGTCAAGGCGGTTTATTACTTTATGGCCATCAACGGGAACAACGGCGAACGGCGCTGGGAGGCCTATCCTTCGAAGGGGGATCTCGAGAACAACTTCTTCATCGTACTAAGGGAAAAGGTGAGGGAAGGTCAGAAACAGAAGGAGGATACCGAGTCCGAAAGCGTCATGCCGGAAGGATAAACCGAACGATCTGTTGGATGTGGTCTTCGGCAACCTGCAGGTGAACAAAGGATTCCGTGGAACAGAAACGATCGCTTTGGAATCTGCGGGGACACTTTTACAAGGTGACTCTCTCGACCCTGCCAGGAAACCGGTGATTGTATCCTCTTTTCCATTGTCCCTGGCCATGATTTTTTTACCTTGACTTTTTGAAAATTTGTTAGTAAATAAAATCAGTTTTAAAGATTATATCCGATCTCTCATTTCAGTGTCTCTTCGATTCCAATTCTATCGCAGGTTACAGAAAGGGCAATCCTCTGAAAAGTGAGGAGTACCCTGTCTTGATATTTCAGGAAAAGCCACGGATCTAAAGTAAGCTGTTTAGCTGAAATAAAAAAGAGGCGAACAGTAAACTTTAGACAAGGCAGCATATATTTTATCCACCGCTTACTTAAGAGCCGGGCTTAAAGGGTGCGATTCATCCCAAAAGAATCCGGCTTTTTTCATTGCCCATCACAATTCTTTTTTTGTCTTCACACGGTGTCTTGTAACGGTGAGGGAGGGATCGTATGTCTTACAGATTGCCCCTTATTCCGTATCTCCGGTTAAAATTCTTGATGCGATCAGAAAAAGATGCTGTCCTGCCGATCACAAAAGCTTCCATGCTCCGAGGCGCCTTCGGCCATGCGTTCAGGCGTACGGTCTGCGTCATGGCACGGGATCAGAGCTGTGAATCCTGCATGCTCAAAAAGCAGTGCGCCTACACAAAGATTTTTGAGACATTCGTCGAAGGCGAACCCCCGCCATTCCTGAACGGATTGAAGACATCCCCCAGACCCTTCATCATTGATGCCTGCGATCTGAAGGCCGAATATGCAGCCGGAGATCTTCTCGAATTCGATGTCACGCTCTTGGGCAGGGCGTGTGAACTCCATCCGTACGTGATTTTTGCGTTTGCCCTTGCCGCTGAGAGAGGGTTTGCCCGTAAGCGATACAGTTTTCAGTTGGAGCGGGTAGACTGGCATGACAAGAGTTGGAAGCTTCTTTACGACGGACAAAAGCAGTGTCTGTGCCACACGGCCATACCGACAATCGGCCTGAAGAACAGTCCCTTGCCTTCACCCCTCTGTCTTAAATTTCTGACACCCACCCGATTGAAGGTGGATAATAAACTAACCATGGAATTTACGTTCCGTGTGCTCGTTTTCAAGATGCTGAGACGCATTCTGGAACTCGCCTACTTTCACGTGCCAGACGCCAGGCCCGACTGGAACTTTCACGAGCTCTTGGTCAAGGCCGATGAAATCAAGATTGCCAAAAACAAACTGTACTGGGACGACTGGCAGCGTTACAGCAACCGGCAGAAGAGCAAGCTGGACATGGGCGGATTTTTCGGAGAGATCGTTCTGGAAGGCGACCTGGAGCCGTTCAACGACGTATTGAGGATGAGCGAGGTGGTGCATGTGGGAAAAGGGACGGTGTTTGGATTGGGGAAAATGAGATTGGAATCCCTGTCGAATCCCCCTGTAGTCCCTCCCGGCACAGGGCCGGGACAGGCTCTTTAAGAAAGGGGGACGGAAATCCCCCTGTAATCCCCCTTTTAAGAAAGGGGGATAGGATGTCCTTTTTGGAATGGTAGAAGGCAGACAGATATTGCAAGCATCACGATGATGAACACTGAAACAAAAGCCCCCTTTACAAAAGGGGGTTTGGGGGATTTTCTGATGATCTCCTACAATAAAAAGTTGAAATACCGATCAAGAGAATTGCGAACGAATATGACGGATGCGGAGAGGCGGTTGTGGTCGAAAATCAGAAGAAAACAGATCATGGGCCGTCCGTTCTACAGACAAAAACCTGTGGGCAATTACATCGTGGACTTTTATTGTCCGAGTGCCAAGCTGATCATCGAAGTGGACGGCGGCCACCATTGTCAGGATGAACATCGAGACTATGATCGAGTGAGAGATGACTTTTTACGAGGATTGGGTTTTGAGGTGCTCAGATTTTCTAATCTGGATGTGTTGAAGAATATCGAGGGTGTGGTGGAGAAAATCATGGAAAAAGTTGAGGAATCTCCCTCAATCCCCCTTTGAGAAAGGGAGCCGAAAATGAAGATCCTTTATTGTGGAACGATGTAAACAATTGACTCGGAGAAATTGATCATGAAAATGGACCCTGAATTACACGACATCTTGAAACTTTGCGATGACATAGTAATTGATGGAAAGAAATGCTCACCTCATCAACATCCTGATTTGGTCCAAAAATATATAGAGAAAAATGCACCGGACTTGTTAGACAATCCCACAGTAAATGCAATTTTGAGGCATCACGAACACCCGAACTTTAAGCTGTATCCCAATTCACCCGAAACATTAGCTGTCGACATTGCGGACAATTTAGCATCAGCGCTATCAAGGGCTTTGAGTGGAGAACATGGTTGGGATCATAAGATTTTCAGATTATGGAGAAACACGACTGATCAGATCAAAAAGCGTTCAAAAATTTCTCCACTTAACTTAGATTGGATTCTTGATTTTATTCGAGGGGAAAAAGGATTTGAGGACTTTTTAAGTTACTGCGATTCATTAATGAGTGATCTGGGATACAATCCCATTTTTGAGCGTGCAGAAGATTCCATGAGAGGAGCCAACATAACGAGCCTGTATACTCACCTGACTTTGAGTGGTAAGTTTTATCGGCTAATGCAAAAGGCTGGATACTGGGTTCAAGAGAGCGATGTTCTAGACAAGCCGAGGCATAAGATCGCAAAGCTCCGGGAAGCAAAGACCGAAAAATGGACGTTTCAGGTGTGCAGGGCTACCCTCCAGTTTCCGCAGAAGCCGATACGGTCGAGGGATATGAACGTTTTCCACGAACTCGACAGAGTTAGACGTAAAATCGAGAAGGCCTTTCCTGATGAAATCTTTTTCAATACGACAGACGAGATGCTTTTCGTTTTGCCATTGCAGAAGCGTATCGAAGATGTCAAACCGAAATTGAATTATGGTTTTTGGGTGGAGTATGAAAAAGATACACAGACATTGAGTGCATTAACTCCTCATGGGGAGGGAAAAAGCCAGGACTATGCAGAGGGCACTGTGTATGCGCCCCTTGAAAGCAAGATCGTACCTCCGATATGCGAAATCTGTCAGATGGCGAAGGCAGAAAAAGAATGGCCCAAACACAATGTTCTGGAAACTTTTGAAGATTTGTGTCCGTCCTGCAGGAAGGCTATAGAAAATACAGCATGGCCGCCGCCAGTGGAGGTTGTCTGTGAGAAAGATTTGCCAGGTTTAACGCCATGGCTGGAAGAGACAGTAACAGAAGCACTTTGTCGTGGATGTTTTGATATTCGAAAGAAGAGTGTACGTCTTACGAAGTTAGCCGATTGGAGTGAAAAGGAAGAGAGAGTAAAGGTTGTATGGATAAAGATCACACTCGATTTTAACAGGCTCTGCAATTCTCTGCATGAACTTCATGTGGCATATCTCAAGGATCTGAAGCACTCCAAGATTGATGGAGTTGAAAAAATACGATTTTCGGTTTTGGCTGAGTTTAACAGAGCTTACAAAGCTTTCTTGGACAGATACAATGGTGCGTTATTGAATCGTTTTGGAGATTCCTTGGAGTCAAAAATACTGGATGATTTCTTCGTGGCTCGTGTGGAAGATTATTACGATATTGTAGGTATTCTTGAGGATTATCAATTGCTTTACGATGAGTATTTCCCTCGGTTCAAGGTTTTGTCGTCTTTCTCACCTGTCAAGCTCGGCGTGTCGGGTTCGGGTGCGAAATTTCCGTTCTTCGAGCACTGGCAGATACTCCGCCGTCCCAAGAGTGATGTTTACGTGAGCCTCATTGATAAAGGCGAGATGTTGATGGATGTAAAACACTTGCCGGAGATCATTGCCTGCTGTAAACATGGGGAACTGCCAAAAGTCAAACGGAAACTCTTCCATCTCGCCAAGATTGCGGAGATGTCGGAGAAGCTGGCTGAGGTCACGTTGAAATCCGACCGCGATTTTGAAAAAATTAAGAATATTCTTCCCATGGGTCTGGATTTTCAGAGCATTTTAACACTGGCAAAATTATTGGGAGACCGTGATGAAATTCGCTGAGTACACAATGACTGCTGACATGCTTTGTGTGGGAGAGGTTGTGAAGTGGGGAAGATACAAGCCATCTGCCGAAACGCTACGGTACAGCCAATTGGTTGGGGCGCTGAGAAGTCATTTCGGAGAGATGGAGTTCCATGCAGTGGGTCATTTGCAGTCATTTAAAAAACAGTATCTGTCGTACACGTTGAAAGACCGCCACACGGACAAGGCGAAGCTACCGTTGAAAATAGAGTTCATGACCGATGTCGTGGGTAAGGTTTATGTCGCATCGCCGCTCATCGAAGAGATGAAAAAGGGTTTCGACGTAAACATGGGTGCGATGTTGTCCAAAGGATTTGGGGAATGTCGATTCAAATTCGTGCGGCTGTTTGATGTTGCGGATGTGGAGACAGGTATTGGCGTGTTGAATTCGAGGATACCCGTTCGTGCGGAGAATGAAGAAGATTTGCAGCGGTTTAGGGCAACTGGGGAGAGCACACCTTTTTTAAGAGATGTGTTTGGCATTCAGAGAGTGAAACGGCCAGTGTACGGTTACTTGTTCTATCCTGTCAACGCGTACACGGGACATTACGAGTTGGCCTTGTTCGAGGGAAGTAAAGTTGAAGGGCCTGAATTTTTGATTTTAAAAGAGGAGGCATAGATGGATGCTGTTGAAAAACTTATGCAACAAATTAAGAAAGATCCGCAAGTCAAGAGTTGCAGATATTTTACAAATTCATTCTTAAATGCTGTTGCCGATGTCTTTCTAAAACATGGTTTTGGCTCTACAAAATTATTTCTCATGGAGAAGCAAAATAGAGCAGACCTTCGATACCAAGCCACTGCATTATTGTCAGTACTGAACATAATGGAAAATTACGATGTGGTGAATCTAAACAGAGGAATTGGTCGACATATTTTAAAAACACTTGTTGAAATCAAAAAAATGGAGGATTAAAATGATTAAGACAAAATTAATCAGGTTAACATTAACCACGAAGGAACCTTTCCGCATTGGCGGACCAGAAGATCCTATTCGTGGTCAAGACAATCCTGTGGCAATCGTCGGAGAAGAAGTGGTTATTCCTGGACCATCATTAAAGGGAGCTTATAGAGCTGAATTAGAGAAATACTTCATTGATACTTATTTTGATAAAACATCAAATTCTTGGAAGAATGGTAAAGAAAGCTGTAAGCCGTGTATACCAGCTCCTAAATTATCCAACGACGAAAAGAACTTAGTCGTTTCTGGAATGTATAAAGACCAGGGTTGTCATTATCCATGCGATCCACGTGGTTTTAAGTGTGGCGATAAAAAGCATACCATCTGTCCTGTTTGTTATTTATTAGGTGCCAATGGTCTCAATGGTTTCATCCGCGTACCCTTCCTACGCCCGAAGAAAGATGTTATTGCAAGTGAACTCTACTCTGCAAAAATGGACAGATCTACAGGTACAGTTACGCAAGGTACAAACAGGCCTTATAGTATCGTACCGGTAGGTACGGCGTTTGAGGGGGAATTAACCGTAATTATTAACAATGACATTTTACATTGGGAACTTGGTAAGGCAAGAAAATTAGGTGAATTGACAGAGGGTGATAAATGGCTTAAAGACTATAAATGGGATCAAGAGAAATTCATTAAAGAACTCGTTATTGATAGACTAACGAATATTGAAATAATGGGTGGGTATAAATCAAAAGGATGTGGTAAAGTGGAAATATCAGTGATTGATTAAAATTAACAGAATAGTACTGAAAATTTGTATAAAGAATTTTTACACAATTACAGTACTTCTGAAATCAAATCTTAATTGTGGTTAAAGACTTATGACCTTGAAGATATTGGAATCAGATCCATTTGATAAGGGTCATGTTCTTGAGAGCATTCTAAAGAAGATACTCCAAGCACTACATTATGAGCAGGTTAAAATTAATAAATTAACAAAAGGGTACGAATTAGATTTTAAAGCAAAAAATCTAATTGGCGGAGGAACTGTAATTGGTGAATGTAAAGCAAAATCTAAACCGGTTGACACAACGGATATACTCAAATTTTTTGGTAAGTATACCATTGAAAAAGAAAAAGACGAACAATTAGTTGCAATTTTGATTTCTCTTTCTGGACTTAATCGTAAGGCAGAAGAGGTATATGAACAAATAGCCCGGACGTTAAAAGAAAAATTTACTATTTATTATTCTGATGAGTTGTTAAATTTGCTTTATAAAACAGGCATAATTAAAAATGATATTGCATCATTTCAGAAAAAAGTGGATTCGATAATAAGTGATCTTGCTTTAATTTCAGGATGTTGTTTTGAGAACGATGAGTACTATATGTTATATTTGAGAGAGAATTATTACTGGATTCAAACCATATCTTCACCATCCGGTAAAAACTTCATTGCGTTAGATAATCAGGGTAAACAAATAAAAGAATATAGCATTCTTAAAAATCTTTATGAGGCTGATAAAGATTTATATGATAGATCAATTGAGCCATTATACCATCTACCTTGTATATCGAGTCAAGAAATTGCTAAGGCCATGTTGTTAGTAAATTCAAAAGGAAATTGGGAAGGACTTTCAAGAAAAATATTATCTATCCTGCTATCTGAATGCCAATTCAATATTATTGCGGAGGTTTTTAAAGATTTCATGCCTCGTCATTCAATAGAAGAATCTGAAGAAATTAAATTATATGACTATGAAAAACAATTAGCAGATGAAATGAGGAGTTTACTTTTTAAAGAAGAAGAAATAATGCAATACGGACATATACTCACGAGGTTTTATCAAGAATGTGGCGATGCTTACATAAAACATGCTGATATACAAAGAAGTTCTGAGTGCTATGAAAAAGCGGCTGAAGCGGCTCTTTATATTGGCGATATTAGATGCGCACAAGATTGTGTAAGTAAGATATACAATTCTATAAAAGCAGGAGAGAAATTGTTAGAACGTTTTTGGAATTTAATATTACAAGTTGAAAGTATATTTCAAATATTTTCTAAAGAAGGAAATTTCCCTTCTTATGTATTGCCAATAGATTACCTCACTTTGTTAAAGTGGTTGTCAATGAGAATAAAAGAAATTTGTTATGAAATTCAAAATAATAATTACATAATTTGTAAAACAAAATCGTGGTCAGAGAAACATCGTCACTTTGTTCCTTGCATTCCCTCATCGGAATTATCGGAAGATGAAAATATCTTGATCAAAAAGAAAAAATATTATAAGGATAAATTTTGCCATTATCCCTGTGTACCTGAGAAGAATAAGTGTGGTGACATTGTTCATACGATTTGCCCTGCTTGTTATTTTCTGGGAGCAAATGGTCTGAACGGATTTGTTCGCATACCATTTTTATATCCCGAAAAACCAATTATAGTCAATGATCTTTATTCTTCAAAAATCGATCGTTTTACAGGAACCGTCACTAAAGGTACAAACCGCCCGTACAGCTTTTTACCCAATGATTCAATATTCCAAGGGACTATGACTGTTATAATTCAAGACGATATCCTCCATTGGGAAATTGGCAAACCACGAAACCTTGGTGAGAGAACAGGTGGCGATCAATGGCTTAAAGATGTACCTTCAGATGCAGATCAAATAATTCAGGAATTTATCATTGATCGCTTGAAAAAGATTCAAATAATGGGCGGCTACAAATCAAAAGGATGCGGGGCAGTAAAAATTGAAGTGACAGAAATTAAAAACTGAACGCTGAAAAATTTGCATTTTACAGTCATGACAACCGAAAGCGCGCACGCCTTGCCAGACGCCTGAGGGATTTCGGCCCGAGAGTGCAGAAATCGGTCTTTGAGGCAGATGTCAAGGCAGACGAGTTTGTCCGTCTTTTGGATGTGTTGGCCAGAGTCGCGTTGAAGGGCGATGAAAGCATTAGACTCTACCGGATTTGTGCAGAATGTACGAAGATGGTGCGAGTCTGGGGCAAAGGTGAAGTGACCTATGATCAGGATTTTTATATCGTCTGAGAACTTGCAAATTTGATACCGATTATTTTGACGTCGGAATATGTGTAGGTAACACCGGAATAACTAGGTGATTGTTATTATAACAACTTGAAAACAGGGAAACACTATCGGACGGAAAAAATAGGAGTGTGAAAAATTATGAAAAAAGGAGGTTACACCAGGATTATTTTTAACTTTTTGTTTTCATTGGTAAATTTTCGAGGGGCTGTGTGAACAGACCTAATCAGTAAGGTGGGATTGAGACTCTACAAATGCATCTGCAAGTTGTTGGTCGAAAGTTGAGGGTGTGAACAGACCTAATCAGTAAGGTGGGATTTGAAAAGAGAGTTATGAATTTTGAATTGTGAATGGTGAATTGAAAAAAAGGACGGTAAATAAAAAAAGATTCAT
>Ga0172364_10002232_pt1 | contig 15353 bp, 17 predicted proteins | sample LakKivSesite10cm_FD_114545 | JGI IMG/M metagenome (GOLD analysis project Ga0172364, IMG submission 114545) | Sediment microbial communities from Lake Kivu, Rwanda - Sediment site 10cm | ecosystem: Environmental > Aquatic > Freshwater > Lake > Sediment | place: Rwanda: Western Province, Lake... | reverse complement strand
TTTCTCTTTCTTAAACCCCAGGAACTTCTTTCTCTTCTCAAGAGAAAGAAGTGGCTGGGCGGAAAAGAAAAGAGAATGGCAGATTGTCTCTGAGGAGAAGAAAAGGGCTTTGCGAAGAGCCTAAGACCCGGGTTCAAATAGGTGTAAGGTGTAAGTTGTAATTTGCAAGCAAATTCCGTAAGGAGTGAGCAATACTTAAACCTTAAACCTGGAAACTCCCGGCGCCCGCATCTTCACGAATGGAACGAGTGAAGATACAAGGAATTTGCTATAGCAAATTCCGAAGCACCCTTTTTTTGAGTTAAATATTTTAACCTATAGAGTTATTCAACCATACGCCGCCATAGCTCAGTTGGTGGTTCATAGGAAAACTTCGTTTTCCTATTCTCTCCAAAAATGCTTCGCATTTTTGTCGAAGCAGCTGACTTGTAACCATACGCCGCCATAGCTTAGTTGGTGGAGCAGCTGACTTGTAGCCCTTTTCTTTCTCTTCATTGATGAGAGAAAAGGGTGAGAGATCAGCAGGTCGGGAGTTCAAACGGTGTGCAGCAAGTTTCGCATCATCTTCAATGCTCATGCCTTGAAAATCTCCCTGGCGGCTTTTGTACATTTAATATCTATCGCTACTTTCACTTCTGTTGGTGAATACGTTTTAACTGTTTTTAGATAAATAACTTCCATTTTGCACCTATTTTTTTCACAAATTTTTTTCAAATCAAATATCCTATTTTTTATTTTGTCCTTTTCAATAATTTCATAGTAATGAATGATTCCTCTATTCTTTAAACTGTTTAATGCATCCTCAAAAAACTTGTATGATTTATGCGGCAAATTCATGATAACTCTATCCATCTTTTCAATTTTTTTTATTTCCTTTTTTGCATCACCAAGTATTGGAACAACATTTTTTACCTTATTTATTTTGATGTTTTTCTTAAGATATTCTATTGCTGTTTCGTTTATGTCTATCGCAAAAACCTTTTTTGGTTTTTTGTGTTTTGCAATCATAACAGCAAACCCTCCAACACCAGTAAACATGTCTGTAACTGTTTCATTTTTTAACACCTGTTTGGCGACCCTGTAATGCTCAGATGCAAGACGAGGGGAGAAATACACCTTTGTGACATCCACCATTAGTTTTATACCGTACTCAGTGTGGGTTGTTTCTGTTCTTTTTTCACCAGCAACAACCTCTAAATCCCTGATCCTGCATTCACTTCTCACACCCCTGTCAACACACACGGTTCTCAGTTTTTTCTGCGCCATCAGTAATGCATCACCAATCATTTTTTTGTACGGCAGTAACTCATCCCCTAATTTAATAACAGCAATGTCACCAATAATATCAAAAGAGCTTGGTAAAAATTTCCTTAGATTATCCGGTATTCCCACCATTTTTTTGTAATCCATCTTCTCCCTTAGTTTATACTCAAAATCTTCCTCTGTGATTTCAAGCCCTATATCTACCTTTTTTGCTAATGGTATGTAAATAAAATCATTCCTTTTAATCATTAGTTTTTTGTTTAACACGCCCATTTCAAGAAGCTTTTTCCTTGTTGCCTCAGCCTGTTTTTTTTCTACTTTGACACATAAGCTTTTCATCAGTTGTATCATGGGAGTAAGCATAGTTAAATATTCTCAAAACCATTTCCAAAGTATGGGGAAAATAACATTTATTGGTCTCGGGCTTTTTGATGAAAAAGACATAACCCTGAAAGGGCTTGAAAATATAAAAAAAAGTGATAGGGTTTTTGCAGAATTTTATACTGCCAGACTCACAGGTACATCCAAAGAAAAAATGGAGGAGTTGTTTGGGAAAAAAATAAAAATACTGTCCAGAACAGAAGTGGAAGATGGAAAAATTATATTGGATGCTGCAAAAAACAAAAATGTTGCATTTTTAACCCCTGGTGATCCGATGTCTGCAACAACGCATGTTGCATTAAGAATCCAGGCAAACGAAATGGGAATAAAAACAAAAATTGTTCATGGTGTTTCTGTCATCACTGCTGTATCTGGTATGCTTGGACTGCAGTCCTATAAGTTTGGCAGAATAACAACAGTACCCTTCCCAGAAAAAAATTATCTCCCTGAAAGCCCATATGATGTCATCAGGCAAAACAAAGAAAATGGGTTGCATACACTTATACTGCTGGACATTAAACAGGACAGGATAATGACAGCGAATGAGGGAATGAGAACGCTGTTAATGGTCGAGGAGAAAAGAAAGGAAAATGTTTTCACACCTGAAACCTTTGTAGGTGTTGTTGCAAGAGCAGGCTCTGATGATTGTTTAATCTCAGCAGGCTATGTAAATGAGCTTCTTAACAAGGATTTTGGAGAGCCAATGCATTCACTGGTAATACCTGGAAAACTTCATTTTATGGAGGAGGAAGCACTGGTTAAACTGGCAGGTGCACCTAAAAGCATAACAAAAACACCCAGTTAATCAAAAAAGTTAATTTCCTCTATTTTGTAGGCTTACAAACTTAACAAATATAATGTGGGGTCTTAACTTATGTGGGTGAGTACAGGCCCTGTAGATTAAATTAATGCACAAACATTATTTTAACTACTTTATAAGCTTACAAACTTAACAAAAGTAATTTGGATGCTTAACACGCTCTTTTCTTTATAATCCCCTTTGAACCAACATGGATTTCTATGCCATTATCAGACTTTACATAACCATTTATTATTTCAACATTATCCCCTGTTTCAAGATTTGTGGTTTCTTTTGCTCTTTCATCCCATAAAACAGCCCTTACTGAATCTTTTCCATCATAAAGTATAATGTTTGACACAAAACCTGTTAAGCCGTTTTTCCTTACAAACGACCTTGGTCCATCCTTTCCGACCAGTGTGCCAGTCACATTTACATTCATCCCTGGCGTAACCTCTGAGAGGTCTGTGAAGTTAATCTTTAATTTTTTTTCTTCAGGTTCAGGAACAGCTAATCCCCATTTCCCAACATTTATTTCAAACCAGTTTTCAGTTTTTTTAACATACCCGTTAACAACCTTCAGAACAGCGTTTTCTTTTATAGTACCATTTTCAACAAGTTCAACATCCTTGTCCCAGAGCACAAGCCTGCATTTACCTGTCTCATCTTTAATTTCAAGATTCACAACCTTTCCTTTTCTTCCGTTTTTTTCAAAGATTCTTGGTTCAAAAATTTTTGTTACGGCAGCATAAACTGTTGCTTCTTCGTTATCTTTTAATTCTTTGATTGTTGAAACATTTTCAACATTTTTTCCCATTTCATCCACAATGAGAAAAGCAACTGCGGCCTCATCCAGCAGTTGACCATATTCATCAGCTCTTTTTTTGATTTCTTTTTCAAAATCTTCTTTTGAGATGAGATCTTTTATGAGGTCATAAAATTCTAATTTTGATTTGCGCATGCAACAATATTACCTTATGATTACTTTTTACTTTCGCTCAAATTCTAATGGATTTGAAGAATGTGGTATTTTAGGCATGAAATGGGGGTTTTAGGGGCGATATCCTGCTTTCTAGGAACCCGTAAGTGTAAAAAGGCGCGAAATGGCCCTCAAGGGCATTAACTTGTTGATTTTATGGGAACTAGATATTAATAACCATCTGATGTTCGGTTTACCGAACATCAATTACGCTGCAGAGGTATGGTATTTTGAAAGGGTTTATTTCAAGTAGATTTTTTGTCTTTTACCCAGCTTTTTTGTGCGCATTAACAGAATTTCTTGTGCCTTATTAAAACTTTCTTTACTAACAATAATCTGATGCTCCCCTTTTTTTATGATATCCTCCCATTCTATATATCCACAATATAGTGGATTTTTAAGGATTCCAGCTATCGTTTGTTTACCCCACTTCTTCCCATGCTTTGTAAGAATATTTTTGCTATGAAGGTCCACTATTATGTTACTAAGGGTTGCACCTTCTAGATATTTTTTGAACATATATCTTACAATTTTTGCCTCATCTTGATTTATAGTAAGTTTTCCATCTTTGTAATCGTATCCGTAGGGAATAGCAAACCCAGCAAATCCCCCTCCAATCACTCTTTTTCGCATTCCTCCTTTTACTAAATCTTTGCGTGATGGATATGCCTTCTCAATCCTATCGAAAATATCTTTTTGGTCATAGCCCAACTCTTTACACCATTGTTCAATGGCTTGAGCCTCTGTTTCTAGGTTATAATATCGAATCATTTCTTTGGGCGAGGCAAATTTCATAAACAAATCAAAAATGATTGGATCATTTGGTGCGACTACATGACAGTCAGAACACAAAACTATGCAATTGCTTAAACTAGAAGTTCCGCCTAAGGTTATAGCTACTTTGTGATGAAATTCTAAATTCCTATTATGCCAGCAACGTTCGCATCTATAGTTGGCACGTTTTAAAGCTGCAATCTTAATTTTTTCGGGGAAATCTTCTTCTCTCATTTCTCTTGTTCCAATATAACGGGATAGCTATTTTTCCACTTTGGATTTATTATTCTATTTTTTATTAATTCTTGAACTTTATTGTAGGTTTTAATATCAATAATAGGTTGATGCGTGTATCTTTTTCGGATATTATCCCACCGAATATAGCCACCATATATAGGATTATGTAAGATACGTCTAATCGACCATATTGTCCATCTATTGCTCTTTTTGGTTGTTATTTTTCGCTCATTAAGATTGTATGCTATCTTTTCCATTGTCCTTCCATTAAGATATTGGATAAATATGTCCTTCACAACTTTTGCCTCTTTTTCATTTACTATGAGTTTTCCATTCTTATAGTCATATCCATATGGGATATTAAATCCTAAAATCCCGCCTACGGTCTCTGCCTTCTGTTTCATTCCGGTATAAACTCTCTCACCAATCTGCTCGCTTTCGAGCTGCGCGATTCTCTGTATTATATCCACAACAAATCTGCCTATCGCAGTAGACGTATCTAAAGATTCCTGCATACTGGTAAATTCCTTATTCCATTTTCTTAGACAGTCCATCATTTCCATAAAATTTCTGGAATTTCTGTGTATCCGATCCATTTTCACTACTAGAATCATATCCCATTGGTCTTTTCCACTCATCATTTTTTGGTATGCAGGACGTCTAACATTCCTGCCTGAATGTCCATCATCAATGTATTCTTTTACTATTTCCCAACCCCTGGCTTTGCAGTAATTTCGTAATGAGCTGATTTGCGCGTCAAGTGAGAATCCCTCCCTTGCTTGATCTTCTGTAGAAACACGTGCATAAATTGCAACTTTTACCATAAATAGGAGAAGACTTGTCCCTATATTTAAAATTATCTATGGGGCATAATATTAAGTGCTAATAATAACTTAGTTAAGTTTATAAGTTTATTGAATAAATTTAGAAAAGCCCAATACATTTTTTGGCTTTTTACCTATTTTTTCCCCTCATAATCGTAATTTTCTACCGAGATATCCTGCATTATTATTTAAAATTTATTAGTTAAACCACCCCATTAATTTTGTTAAGTCTGTATGCCTACGCAATAGTTATTGATAAGTTTTTTGCATAACCGCCTGCCCTTAATAGAAAGATTTATTATGAAGGACAAACACATAAGCAGAAAGAATTAGAATAAACTTTAAGTGCATAATCCTGTACTGGTTTGAGAGTTTGTTGTTTGGAATGATGAGCATGTTTTATCAGTCATCAGAATAAGAATATGAGTTAAAATAACTTTTTATTTTTCCTTAACAAAATGGTTCACAAGTTTCTCAAAAAGGTTTGTTAATTTATCCAGCTTTCCATCCATGGATTTCATAGTTTTTGATATCTCACCATACTTCATATCCGTATCATTAAATCTACTACCTATAACCTCTATGGTTTCATCCTGTTTTTCCAGCATTTTGTCTTGTTTTTCCAGCATTTTGTCCTGTTTTTCCAGCATTTTATCCTGCTTCTCAAAACCTTTATTAAAATATTTCTCAGACGTTACATACCCCTGAAACAACTCCCTAATCATTCCTTTAAACGATTCCTCAACATTTATATCAAAACCTTTCCCCTCAAACCCACCAGTAGCATCACTGTACTCAACCTTTATATCCTCAACCTCTACCATTTCTGTTTTTATTTTTATTTTAGACACAAAATTTTTAATTAAATCTTTCTCACCCTCACAAACAATCTTCACTGTACCATCAAGCATATTTTCTACATAACCAACTAACTTAGCATTCCTTGCCATCTTCATAACATGGGCTCGATAACCAGCACCCTGAACATCACCACTAACTGTTATTACACTTCGAATCATAAAAGTTAATATATCAGAGTGCTTAAAAAGGTATCGTTCCCGTCTCCATATTCTGCTGAAAAGGACCAGATATTGTTTAGTTTTCTACCCAGAGTCTTCTTTCAACCTTCTTCTTTACGAAGTGGTTTGAGAGTTTGTTGTTCGGGATTATAGACATCCAGTGCCTCTTTAATATTTTTCGTATCGGCCTATTTTTTATGAAGAAGATTTTTTCAAGGAGCGTAAATACCCCCTCTATTTACATCAAGCATTTGCCATCCTGTAAAAATTTTTCCTTCTACCATTGTTCCAAACCCATACCTTATTGTATTGCTAAGAGATCTCCTATCTACATATGTATTCTCCAAAGATAAAAGTATTGTGATATTTTTTTGAGGTATATCTGCGGAACAATAGAACCAAGTACTGCCCATACTCTTGGGAGTTGCTGTTGTATTATTCCACATACTTAGTCCAGGGCAATTGCCAGGGAATTGTTCTTTTGAATCTTTCAAAGCGGTGGTTGGCCGCCAAGTTTTTTCGGATATATCAAATGATACACTTGATGACAATACCACAGTAGTATTACTAATGACCTCTAATGCTTTTCCATACTCTGTGTCTATAATTTGCCACTGAGCGCTCCCTTCAGTAATTTGGAGAGTTTTCATTACATCGGAGGACGACACACCTGGCTCAATAACTATCGGTAAATAAACTGTGTAGTTACAAATATCCTCAGGTGAGATCCGCACATAATAGAAACATTCTACCTCATCTCTGCTCTCAAATCCTCCCTTATACCAGATTACCCCTACTAAAATTATGATTATTGCTATCACACCTACGCTTATCTTTAATATTTTCTTCATTGCTTTTTCACCAACCTTTTAATCCTATTATTCATTGCCAATCACGCAAGGAAACCATAACCTTTAGGTTATCGGAGGAATTGCGTCTAATTTTTAGTTTCTAAGGTTGATTACTGTTTAGGGAGACCATGCGATCTCCCGGAACAGCCCACTAATCTTGTATTAGTGGAGCTTATCTTAAAAATTTCGGAGGTTGAGAAAAAATGGAATTAGATAGTAGTAGCCATGGCTATGGACAGTTGGTGTACCATTTTGAGTGGACACCAAAATATAGATACGACATGTTTCGTAAACCAGAAAATATGCAACTATGCGACGAGGCAATCCGAAATGTAGCAAAACGCTGGCAGATTGGTATCCTAGGGTTGAGCGTGATGCCTGACCACATACACTGCATTGCTGGGCTGCAACCAACAATGTCTGTTTCGAAGGCGCTCAACATTTTGAAAGGAGCGTCAGCTTACGAGTTGTTTAGGAGGCAGCCGAAGTTTAGATTACGCTATCCAAGAGGACACCTTTGGTTTATAGGAAAGTCAGGCTTTCCTATAACTCAAAAATTTCTTACAAAATTTTCTCGAGCAAGGGCAAGTTTTACAGAACCGTCGGCGATACGAATTTACAGACGACAATTGGCTATGTACGAGAACAAAAAGAAAAGCACCAAACAACTCTAACTCAGTTCGGCGTCTGAGAAACCGCATCGTTTACGATGCGGAGGATGTCATTTTACCATCCATCCGTAAACTCTAATTATCCCAAAATTCATATTCTTATGATGAAAATTACAGGTATGCGCATTTACCCAACTTTGATTCCTCTGCGCAAACCATTTATTACATCCCTCGGCTCCAAATACCAGTATGATGGTGTTATTGTGAAAATAGAAACAGATGAAAACTTTTTTGGTTGGGGTGAGGCTGCGCCTTCAAAAAATGTTACAAAGGAAACGCAGGAAAGCGTTGTTAAAAGTTTGAATGAGATAAAACCATTAATTGTTGGTGAGAATCCTTTTGAGATAGAGAAAATCATGGATAAGATAAACTATGTTTTTGGCTCTTCTGCAAAGGCATCTGTTGGCATAGCATTGCATGATATTCTTGGAAAGAAAATAGGTCTTCCTTTAAAAAATGTTTTTGGAAATGACAAAAAAGAAATCAGGACATCAATTACAGTAAGCATCAGCGATGTGAAAAATACTGTTAAAGAAGCAGTAAAAATTGTGGACACCGGCGGCAGGAACATCAAATTGAAAATTGGTTTAAGGGCCGATGAAGACATAGAAAAAATAAAGAAAATCAGAGAGTCAGTTGGTTATGAGCCAAGAATCAGGGTTGATGCAAACCAGGCCTATTCTGTTGAAACAGCAATCAAAACACTCAGGGAGATGGAAAAGTATGAGATTGAGTTTGTTGAGCAGCCTGTGAATGCTAAAGACATTGAGGGTATGAGGAAGGTCAGAAATAATGTTTCTATACCAGTGATGGCTGATGAATCTGTGCACACGCCGGAGGATGCAGTAAATGTTATAAAAAACGATGCTGCTGACATGGTCAACATAAAAATAATGAAGTCAGGCTTATCAAACGCTTTAAAAATTGCTGATATTTGCTCTGCTGCTGGTTTATCATGCATGGTTGGTTGCATGATTGAAACAAAAATTGGTGTTACTGCTGGAACACATCTTGCTCTCGGAAAAAGAATCATAAGATTTGCTGACCTGGACGGGCATCTTGACCTGAAGTTTGACCCAACAATAAATGGTGTAAAAACAGAAAAAGGCGTTAACAAAATTGGTGATGGCGCTGGACTGGGATTGGATGTTGATGAGTCTGCATTAAAATCATTGATATAAATTACGCTTTTCCGTACGATTCCCCTGTTTTTATTCCTGTTGCTATGAGATGCGCAATCCTCACAGGCTCGGGCAGAACCCCTCTCATTGTAGTTTGCTTAATTATTATTTTTGCCATATCTAATGTTATACCAGCAAGACCAACATAAACAGGGTTATGCTTCGTTTTAACTTTGAACACCTTATTTTTTGTTATAATTCCCCATCTTCTTTCCCAGTCCCTGAAATGCGTTTTCAATGCATTTTTCATTTTATCATAATCCGGTTTGTTTCTTGTAACCGTTATCACAGGAACACCTGTGTCCTTGTGGATTTTTTCAATGTCAACAACATTGAAACCGCCGAGCGCTATACCGTCAATCATAATGCATTTTATCTGCTCCTTGAAACGTGAATTCTTTATCATGGCAGAAACTTTTTTGGTTGCGTTTTTACCATCAACCTTTATCTTTGTTTTCAGCACGCCTTCAAGATAACTGTTTCCCCTGACGACAGTGCCAATTACAGCAACATTTCTGTCCCTGAATTTGAAAGGCGCATCATCAACACCCATTGTTCTGTACTGTGTTTTCATGGCATCACAGCAAAGGAAGTTTCCCTGTCACCTCATCAACAATGTTTTCAGGACCAGGACCTATGCCAAGACAAGTTACTGTTCCAGGTGGAACCTCAGTCAAGCCTGCATCCTCAACAATTGCTGTTACTAGTTTTTTTGACGTTGCTAATTCTTTCAATTCGTAAAGCATTTCAAGGTTTTCTGCTTTCACTACTATTTTTCTCTGCCCTTCATCGTACCATGGTTTGAACCATTTTTTTTCGTTTTTTGATTTTAATGCGCAGATAACACTTGCGTGTGCAACCTGGACAGCAAGTTTGCCTTTTGAAAGCTTTAAATCATTCCTGACAGCAACAGCAAGTTTATATTCCATTTTTTTCACCTGATAAATGATTTTTTCCTCCATCTTTCACCCAAAACTTTTGCTTTCTCCCAGTCAATGTTTTTTTCGATTATTAGCTCACCAAGATGTTCATCAAGCACGGACAGGGGTACAGAGTAAAAATCCCCGTTTTTCTTCAAAATAATCCTCTGCCCATCCATCCCTATTGTTTCACCAATTCTTTCACCACTTTTGTTAACAACAAAACGCGGGATTAATGATTCAGATAAGTCTTCTTTTTTCTCCATGTTTCATCCTTCTTTTAACGAAATCTGTTAATAGTGGGTAGGATCCCCTAAATATGCCGATTATGAAAAGCAGAATTGTGATAACAGAAAGCAGGAGTATTATATTCGTTGAGGTGAACTGCCCCCTGCCGTTTGTCAATGGCAGTGAGCCTAACACTATGCCTACAAGTATCATTATAACAATACTCATGCCTATTCCAAGCACTATCTGGTAAAGCCTACCAAACTCTTCGTCAAGCTCCTCCTTTCTTGGGAAGAGTGCCTTCACAAATGTGAATCCTGGAAGAAAGAATATTAGCAACAGAGCAAGGAGCACCTGAAGCGGATTAACCATAACTGTATATATAATTATGATTAATTAAACATTGCCTTAGTAAAATTATTTTATACCTAAATATATACGTGTAAGCGATGAAACACACCCCTTTGTTTGACATTCATAAATTTCTTGGTGCACATATCGTAGAGTTTGCAGGATGGGAAATGCCATTATATTACTCAAGCATTGTCGAGGAACATCTTGCTGTAAGAAAAAATGTTGGTATTTTTGATGTCTCACATATGGGTGAAATAATTGTAAGTGGGAAGGATGCATTAGAGGTTATGCAAAAGGTTCAAACAAATGACCTAAATATGGCTGTTAAAAGATGCAAATATACACATGTTTTGAATGACAATGGAAAGATTATTGATGACATGATTGTTGCCAGGACAGGGGAGAATAATTTTTTCTGTGTTCCGAATGCAAGCATGGTGGATAGAATTTTTGATATTTTCAAGGATGCTGGAAAAGGAAAGAACGTGAAAATAGAAAACAAAACCGTAGATTATGTTTGTCTTGCTGTTCAGGGACCAAAATCAATGGAGGTGTTGCAGAAACTCACCCAGCATGATATGAGCCGGATTAAACCATTCTGGGGTGATTATGTGGATTTTGGTAAAAATTGTTTTGTTACAGGTACAGGTTACACTGGTGAAAGGGGATGTGAGATATTCACAGACAACGATTTTGGGAAAATCATCTGGGAAAAAATTCTGGAGGTCGGTAAAGAGCATGGGTTAAAACCCTGTGGTCTGGGATGCAGGGACACGTTGAGGCTTGAAAAAGGCTATTTACTGTCAGGTCAGGATTTCCATGAAGACAGAACACCTCTGGAAACAAATGTTGCTTGGGTTGTGAAATACAACCATGATTTCACTGGTAAAAACTTTTTGTTGAATCAGAAAGAAGAAAAACATGATAATTTTGTTGGTTTTATAACAGAAAAAGGCATTCCTAGGTATGGGTGCAAAATTAAAAAAAATAATGAAACAGTCGGAGTTGTGACAAGTGGTACAATGTCCCCAAGTCTGAGAAAAGGCATAGGGCTCGGATATGTGAAATCAGAATATAGTAATGTAAGCGAAAATTTGGATATTGTTATCAGAGATAAAAACGTGAAAGCAGAAATTGTAAAACTGCCGTTTGTTTAAGGAGGAATAGAAAATGGAAATAAAAAAGGGTTTGAGGTATGCAAAAACACATGAGTGGGTGAAGGTTGAAGGAAAAAATGTAAGGGTGGGAATTTCGAGTTACGCCCAGGAAAAAATGACAGACATAGTGTATGTTGAACTGCCAGAGGTGGGCAGAGAGGTAAAAAAGGGTGATGAACTCGGTGTTCTGGAGTCAGTGAAATCTGTGTCAGAGTTTTACACACCTGTTACAGGAAAGATTGTGGATGTGAACAAAAACCTGGAAAATTCACCAGACCTGATAAACAGTTCACCATATGATGATGGATGGCTTGTAGTCCTTGAGATGAAAGACGAAACAGAAATCAATGAGCTTTTGAGTGCTGAGGACTATGAAAAGCAGATATCGGAGACGGCATGAACTATATCCCAAATCTTGAGTTTAAGGAAGAAATCCTGAAGGAAATCGGCATAAAAAGGATTGATGAACTGTTTTCTGACATACCTGAAATCGTTAGGATAAACAGATTAAATCTGCCTGATGGAAAAACAGAAATGGAAGTAAAAAAAGAGATAACATGTACGCTGAAAAAGAATAAAAGAACATTATCCTTTTTGGGCGGAGGCATATATGACAACTATGTACCATCTGCTGTAAAAGCAATAATTCAAAGGTCGGAGTTTTACACATCATACACGCCTTATCAGCCTGAGGTTAGCCAGGGAATGCTTCAGGCAATGTTTGAGTATCAGAGCATGATTGCAGAGCTTACAGGGATGGATGCTGCAAACGCATCTATGTATGACTGGGCAACATCAGTTGCTGAGGCGGTGTTAATGTGTTCAAGAATCACAAAGAAAAATGAATTTATCATTCCAAAAAATATTCACTGGGAGAAAAAAAGTGTTCTGAGAAATTATACAAAAGGCGCAAAACTGAAAATAAAGGAAATAGGGTATGACGAAAAAACAGGGGAAATAAATCTCGATGAACTGAAAAGTACCATTAATGATAATACTGCTGGTGTTTACGTTGAGAACCCGAATTTTTTTGGTGTTCTTGAGGAAAATGTAGCTGATATTAAAAATATTGTTGGAAAAACTTTGCTTGTTGTTGGCATAAACCCGCTCACGCTTGGAATAATAAAACCCCCTGGTGAATACGGGGCTGATATTGTTGTTGGTGAAGGTCAAAGTCTTGGTAGTCCAATGAATTTTGGCGGACCCCTGCTCGGATTATTCGCCTGCAAAAAAGAATATGTAAGACAGATGCCTGGCAGGCTCATAGGAATGACAAAAGACAGTGATGGAAGAACGGCATTCTGCATGACCCTTCAGACAAGAGAGCAACATATCAGGAGAGAAAAGGCTGCATCAAACATATGCACGAATGAATCATTGTGCGCATTATCTGCAGTTGCTTATCTTTCACTTTTAGGGAGTGATGGTTTGGAAAAAATCGGGAAAGAGCTTGTTTCAAAAACAAAATTTCTTGCAGATGAAATCAACAAGATAGATGGGTACAAAGCACCATTATTTAATTCCTGTCATTTTAATGAGTTTGTTGTAAAAACGAAAAAAGATACTAACAGGATTCATAAAAGATTGCTTGAATCAGGGATTGATGCAGGAATAATTTTAAATCAACATTTTCCTGAACTCGGAAACAGTATGCTTTGTACTGTGTCTGAAACTCACTCAAAGGAGGATATGCTCAGACTGGTAGATGCATTGAAAGAGGTGAAGGATGTTTAGGCAGGCAAGATATGATGAACCGCTGATATTTGAGATAGGAGAAAAAAATACATCAGAACCTCAGACAAACAATATTGTACCCGAAAAACTTTCAAGGAAAAAACTGCCTGATATACCAAATCTCACTGAGCCAGAGGTTGTGCGTCATTACACGCGTCTCTCACAGATGAACTATGGTGTTGACTCTGGTTTTTATCCTCTTGGCTCCTGCACAATGAAATATACCCCAAAAATAGTTGAGGAAATCGCAGGCTTCGAGGAGGTAAACATGCATCCGCATCAGGATGAAAGCACTGTTCAGGGCTCGTTAAAAATAATGTATGAGCTTCAGGAAATGCTGAAAGAAATCGGTGGGGTGGATGAAGTGACATTGCAGCCTGCGGCTGGTGCGCATGGGGAGTTTACAGGGCTGCTTATTGCAGGGGCGTATCATGAATCAAGAAATGAAAAAAGAACGGAGGTAATACTTCCTGACACTGCCCATGGAACAAATCCTGCATCCGCACACATGGCAGGATACGATGTTGTTGAAATACCATCGGAAAACGGCATGGTCAACCTTAAGGCACTGAAAAATGCTTTGTCTGAAAAAACCGCAGTATTCATGCTTACAAACCCGAACACACTCGGTATTTTTGAGGAAAATGTTCTTGATATAGCAGAAATGGTGCATGAGGCAGGTGCGCTTCTTTACTATGACGGTGCAAACCTTAATGCCGTTATTGGCAAAGCACGTCCTGGTGACATGGGTTTTGACATTGTCCATTTCAACCTGCATAAAACATTTTGCACGCCACACGGCGGCGGAGGGCCTGGCGCAGGTCCTGTTGGGGTAAAAAAATTTCTGGGAAAATTTTTACCTGTACCAGTAGTGGAACATGGTGGAAAAAAATATTATTTTAACTATGATAAACCTGATTCTATAGGAAAAATAAAAGGAGCTTATGGCAATTTTGCTGTGCTTCTGAAGGCTTATGTTTACATTAAACTTCTGGGAGGAAACGGTTTAAAAAAGGTATCTGAAATTGCTGTTCTGAATGCAAACTACATGAAAAAAAAGCTGGAAAAATATTTTGAGCTGCCTCATAAAAATTTGAGAAAGCATGAATTTGTGTTATCAGGCTCAAAGCTGAAGGAAAAAAACGCAAGAACCTTGGATGCAGCGAAAATGCTTCTTGATTACGGTTTGCATGCACCAACGATTTACTTTCCACATCTTGTTGATGAAGCAATTATGATTGAGCCTACTGAAACAGAACCAAAGTATGAGATGGACAGATTCATAGATGCAATGATAAAACTCTCAGAATCACCATTAAAAAATTATTCACCAAAAAACACATCTGCTGGAAAGATTGACGAGGCTGGCGCTGTAAAGGATTTGGTACTCAGCTGGAAAATGGTTAAAGAAAGATAAAAGAAGCCTTGGAAGTCAAAAAGAAAGAAGCAGGGATTCCGAAGGAATCCCTGAAAATAGATGCATACTTCTTTATTGCAATAAAAAAGGTTTATATCTTGTGAAAGCCTTTCTTTTCCTATGAAAGTAAAATGCCCTAAATGTGGCAATATAATGGATGTTACTTCTTTAGAGAGACCTTTGCAGGTTAAATGTCCAGTGTGCAATACAATAGGTGTGCTTAAAGCAAAACCTCAACAGCCACAGTATGTTCCTCCAATAACACCGTATCAACCTCAATATCCATCCTACCCGTCATATCCATCGTATCCACCGCCACCCCCGGCATGGTACCCAGAAAAAAAGAAAACAAACATATCATTAGCAGCAGGCATTTTACTTATTATTGCCGGAGTACTTGCAATTGGAACATGGGGATTTATAATGATTGGAGCAGGAGAAATTGCAACCCTGTATGGTGAGACAGGGTTAGCATCATTTTTAATAATCTGCGGTGCAATAGGTTTTGTTCTCTCTATTTTCCCCCTTCTTGGTGGTATAATGGCTGTGAAAAAAACACACTGG
>Ga0172364_10002229_pt1 | contig 15356 bp, 17 predicted proteins | sample LakKivSesite10cm_FD_114545 | JGI IMG/M metagenome (GOLD analysis project Ga0172364, IMG submission 114545) | Sediment microbial communities from Lake Kivu, Rwanda - Sediment site 10cm | ecosystem: Environmental > Aquatic > Freshwater > Lake > Sediment | place: Rwanda: Western Province, Lake... | reverse complement strand
TCCCAGCGTTTATTTAGACAAAAACGGTTTTGTTTCTAGTTTTAACTATGATGAATATATTGTCGGCGGAAACGATTGGGTGAAAGTTGAAATTAACCACTATAATGAAGAATTTATAAAAAGAAAAACTGAAGAGTTTCCTAAAAATAATTTAATCCAAATAAAGGATATTGGCAGAAATGGAAAACATTTTTTAGTCCGTGAAGCTTGGACTTTTATGCCACAAGGGAACCTTAAAGATAAGGTCTTTATTCTCGAAAGATTTAGAAAAGAATCGACAGAGGGAGAGCTTTCTTATACTAATTCGTGGAAAAAAGGAGATATTGAATACAGAATAGGATATTTCATTGTTGGAAAAATTGGGAAAGCCTCCGGAAGGTGGATTTGGGGCCAATATTGCCCATTAATCCCAGCAGAAGACTTAAAAAAATTATTAAAGAAAGCTGAAGAAGATGGAACAGTTCCTTAATTAATTATTGTATATAATAAGAAAATGGGCGAACAAAAGATCAAGGCACGAGTAAGGTTAATAATTATCAAAAACGATAAAATTCTTTTGTCTTACACCAAAGATGAAGATTTTTATTTTTATATTGGCGGTAAAATCGAATTTGGGGAAACAATAAAAGATGCCTGCATTAGGGAAGTTCAGGAAGAATGCAAAGCGAATTTTACTTTCAAAAAAATTATTTATATCAGGGATTTTATTTTGCCGGAAATTGACGAGCACAGTATTGAATTTTTTATTCTTGGGGAAGTTGATAAATTTGAAGAAATTGAAGGAATGAAAGATGAAGAATTTGACGGCAGGCATTGGCAAACTTGGGTAGATATAAATAAACTTTCCGGAATTAACATTAAGCCGAAAACATTAACGGAGAAGATATTAGCAAACTACAAAAACGGATTCTCTAACGACACAGAATATGTCGGCGTGATTGAGTGAAGTTATTTGAGTGAAACAATATATTCTGCCATTTTTTCGTAATATCTGGCCCAGATGGGGATTCTTTCCTCATATGGATACTCGGCAAAAGTTCTGGTTTCACCTTTAAATTTCAGGAATTTATCCCAAGGCTGAATAAAGACTTGATCTCCTTTAAGGGTTTCGCTAACTTCAATGTCATATCTTTCTACAAAAGTAATCGGATCTTTACCTGGTTGCCCAAAAGAAATAGCGCATTCAAAATATCCACTTCTATCTTCAAAGGGTTTTAAAATTTCCAACAACTTTTCCGGAGGTACTGTTTTTTCCAAATATGCAGTAAAAGGTCCGGGAAAACCCAAGGCGTTGATATACAGCGAGGCATCTTCTCTGACAATAGGGATATTTAGTTCTTTTGAGGCTTGAATAACCGTGAATTCGGCAATTTCTTTACTGGTGGCCGCTTGAATTTCGGGGTATTCTTTGTCGATGAATTCGTATTCTATGCCATATTTAGGAAAAACAAAGTCGACAATTTTTATCTTGCCCTTGTTTCTGGTGACTACTCCAACTTTCATATAATTGAATGATACAATAGTTTATGAGAGATTAAAACTTTAGAAATTTTGAATTTATCCTCCAGTTATTGTAAAATACCCCTCAACTCAATGACTAAAGAAGATTCACCTGAAAATATGATGGAATATGGATCAACAGTAGGAAGGGTTACAGATTTAGGTTTTTCTACTTATGACCGTATTCTTTTTGAAAACCTCACTTTCAGTATAAGAAACGGGGAAGTTACTGCTATTACTGGTAAAAGCGGTTCAGGGAAGACTGTAATTCTCAAAATACTGGTGAGAGCTGAAGTCCCGGAAGCCGGCACTATTGATATTCAATCAAGAAGGATTAGTTATGTACCCCAAGAACTGGACGATTTGAAAGTAGATCCAGGCACTTGTATCAGAAAACTTCTTAAAGACGCCAGGGGTCTTACAGAACTTGAAGGTAAGATTGCCAAATATGAGCAACAACTTACTCAAAACTCTGGTGTTTATGAACAAATTGCTGGTAATTATGGTGAAACTTTGAAATTATTTCAAGAACTTAATGGATATCATCCGGAACCAGAAATGAAAAGAGTTCTCTCAGGACTAGGAGTTGATGAATATTCAACCGGCAATATCACTTTAGATACGAAACTAAATGAGATTAGCAGTGGGCAACTTCGTAGAGTAATGATTGCCCGAGCACTTTACTCTTGCCCCGAGCTTTTAATACTTGATGATCCTACAAGTCATCTAGATGTTGCCGCTGTTCGGTGGCTATCTGATTACCTCAAACATAGTAAATCAGCAGTTGTTATCTCTTCAAACAATAGAGAATTTATTAATACTTGTGCTACACAAACAATAGGTCTGACGGATGTTGGCAGAGTGTTCGTTTTCAGTGGCGGGTACTCCGAATTTGAGCAGAAAAGAGACGCGGTTATTGAGTCTGAAAAAGCTGCAGCTAACTCTGTTGCAGAGAAACTCGAACAATTAAAAGATACGGATAGAATGTTTCGAGCAAAACAAGCTTATAAACGTAGTTCCAATATGGCTCAAGTTGGGAGGGCTCTCGAAACAAGAATGAGGAAGTTAGAAGAACAATATGAGGGAATGCCTGGTTCACAGAATGTTTTTAGAGATGAAAACTCTAGGGATTTGGTATTTCAAAAAGAAAGAAGAAGTGGTAATGATGTTATATCTATACGGAGAGTGGTAAAAAAATATGGTGAACATATTGCTGTTGATATGCGCCAATGTCCTCCGATAACTATATCCCAAGGGGAAAAATGGTTGGTTTGGGGTCCTAATGGTTCCGGGAAAAGTACATTAGTTAGAATGATTGTCAGTAAGGCATCGGGTGGAAATTTTTTGCCAGATGAAGGCGAATTATCAATTGGAGCAAGCGTAAATATGGCGTACTTTGCACCGGATGTTGTCGGTATTTCAAGAGAGGGTTTATTAATTGAAGAGACTACTTCAGTTATTGGTAATTTAAATAAAGGTAGAGCGACGGCCGTACTTAGATTTTTCGGATTTAGCGGAGCGGCAGCTTACAGTCAAGACGTTAGGACTCTAAGTTCTGGTGAAAAAAAACGTCTTGCTTTGGCAAAAATAATGTTACAAAATCCCAATCTGATAATTCTAGATGAGCCAACCGGCGATTATATGCCAGATAAGATAAAAGAAAGATTGGCATCCGCCTTGCGGGGTTATGACGGTACACTTATTTTAGTTTCACACGATGCGGATTTCATAGGCCAGTTAAGTATAAATAAAGAGATAGATATGCTCAGGGGTAAAGTAAAAATTAAGAAATAAATAATGCAACCATATTTTTTTCAAAACGGAATTAGGAAACTTGCTCAAGAGATCTCAGGGAAAGAAAATATTTATCTTGGGATAAGGCCGTATGGTTTCCATGCCGGCAACATGTTACCATTTGTTATATATCCAATACTCCTTGGGCAAGAACTCAAAAAACTTGGCAAAGAATCACAATTTAATATTTTTATTTTTATCAACGATTGGGAGCAGGATGGTTTAGCCGGGCCGGACGTCAAGAAATATCCTTTTAACGTATTTCCCCAAAACAGTACTTTTCAATATGTATTCGATCCTGAAAATAAAGGAACAAGTATAGTTGACCTCTGGGAACCAATAATTGTCGAAAATGTAAAACGAATACAGTCTTTTTTCCCAATGGTTAAGATTAAATCTGTAAGGAACTCGGAACTTAAGAATAATCCTATTATGAAAAAACACTTGTTGTTTACAATTCGAAACCCTCAGGTAGTAGCTGATATACTTAGAAAATATTCAAATAAACAAGTTTTAGATAGTCCCTTGTGTTATGCAATGGCAGTATGTCCGAAATGCTTCAAAGTTAAAGGAGAATCTTTCGTTAATAATGAAAAGATAACGCACTTATGTAAAAATTGTGGTGCAAAGATTACGGGTAACTATTCTGATTTCGATTATTGGTTTTATCATAAACCGCTTGCCTTACCTCGTCTAGAAATATTTAATATAGATATCTGTATTACCGGTTCAGACCATTATAATGAAGGTGATTTTATTGTGCGCCAAGAACTTATCAAAAAATACGGCTCAAAAGCTAAATCCCCTAAGACCCTATATACTCAGGTGGTTTTAGGTCGTGATGGAGACACTATGGGGAAATCAAGGGGAAATGCTGAGACAACGGAGTTGGATGATCTCTTGCGGTTATTTAATGAATCTCCTAATGAAAAAACTATTAAGATTGGATAAGGGCTTATAGGTACTTTTCGAAATGGATAAATTTTCTATACCTTCGACACTGGCTAATTCTATTTATGTGTGGATCAGCCGGCAAGTCCGCAAAGAAAGTGCAGGCATCACTTAGGCAGGAAAAACAAATCCATTTATATAAATTACTATCAGGGGATATTTTTTGAGGAGCAGATTTATTGTAGCCATCCAGGAAAGACATAAGTATCTCTTCCCAGTGATGCTCTAAGCCGTCGGGAAGTGACCATTCGGCCAGGGCAATTCCTAAATCTTTAATAAGAGGTCCTCTGCACGACCAGTCAAAATCAACAACTGCCGAAACGGAAAACTTGTCAAATAATATATTGTCGGGAATGAAATCATTATGGATAATACCTATGTCGCCTTGATATTGACGAGCCCATTTCAAATATGATTCGATTGCGGTTAGGAACTCGGAACCTCCTTCCAGTTTTACGATGGAATCTCTGTGCAAAAGCGCTCTTTCATACTCTGTAAAAATGGTTCTTCTTTTACTATCATCACAGGTAAAGGATAATCCTACCGTATGTAACTGTCCGAGTGCTTTCCCTGCAGAGTATGCATACCGAGCGTTGGGTTTGGCATTATTTCCAATCAAGACGGTTGTGCCCGGAACAAAACAAAAAGCTACTACAACAACCCTATCAATCATTTCCCACAAGTTACCATTTCTGGTTGGCAAAAGCTCGGCAACCGGTGCTTTGTGTTCAAAAAAATGACGTAGTAATTTCGTTTCGAAATCAATAGTTTCAGCCACATCACGTTTACTAACGCGTAAAACGGCTTTATTTCCATTGGTGTGTTTAAAAACATATATATTATTATCAATGCCTTCTTTGAGTAGAGTTGGAGCAGATGAAGAGTTAAAGGGATAAAGGGTAAAAATTTGTGGAATAAACTGTTGTATATTCATGACAATAAGTATTATAATATGCTTCAAATTATATCATGATTAAAGCCTTTAAGGGGTTTATTAATTAAATGACAAGCATTTCAAATACCATAAGTCTTATTGACAACATCGAGCAGTATTCACTGGGAGAGTTGTGCAGTTTTCTTGCAGAGGCAAATATTAATATATATAAGTATGAAAACAAAAAATGGTGGGGAAGAAAACAAGGAGAGGCCACAAGCAAAGAGATAAACGAATGGGATGAAGTATCTCGCGCTTGGAACGAAAAGAGAAGCCAAATAAAGAACAGAATTGATACGTTACTGAGAGAAACTACCGTGAAGGTATCCAAAACAGAAGTCTCCAATTCTCAGGCAAACAAAACTCCATTTTCTTTTCAGGTTCTTCCAATCTCCCTTATGATCGACATGCTCGTGATTGAAAATATAAAGGTATATGATTTAACTTTAAAAGATAATAAAGAAGGTGTAGTCAAAGCCACCGCCCGTAAAAATGAACTTCAAAAAACAATTGACAATGCTCTGGCTCAAATTGTTCAGACAGGAAGATACGAGTTACAAGCCGAAGCAAGAACATTTTAAATAGTTTTATGAACAAAGCCCTCATTACCGGATCATCAGGATTAGTCGGATCTGAATCGGCCAGGTTTTTATGCGATCTCGGATGGAAAGTTTGTGGTATTGATAATAATACTCGTGCTTATTTGTTTGGAGAAGAAGCTTCTACGGATCCAATTCGCAAAGACTTAGAATCAAAATATTCAAATTTCTTAAATATTTCCGTTGACATTAGAAACAAAGAATCTGTAGATGAAGTCTTTAAAACCTCAGGACCGTTTGATTTGATCATTCATGCGGCTGCACAGCCTGCACACGAGTGGTCTACAAATCACGCTCTCGAAGACTTTGATCTCAATGCCAGGGCAAGCGTAGTTGTATTAGAAGCTTATCGCAACAACTCTCCCAGAGCTGTTTTTATTCAAGTATCTTCAAGTAAAGTCTACGGAGATTTGGTAAATGAGCTTCCGTTAGTTGAATATGAAACCAGATATGATTTGCCCCTAGACCATCCTAAATGGGAGGGCGAAGACGAAACCATGAGATTAGATGGAAACTTACATTCATTGTTCGGAGCTTCTAAGGCCTGCGGGGATATTATGGCGCATGAATACGGTACCTACTTTCAATTACCAATTACTATTTTCAGACCGGTTTGTATTACAGGGCCATCTCATCGAGCAGTTCCCCTGCATGGATATTTAGCTTATTTGGTTAAATGTGTGGCGCAAGGAATCGAATATACGATCAATGGTTATAAAGGAAAACAAGTGAGAGATAATATTCATGCATTTGACCTTGTTAATGCCTTTTATAAGGTCTATGAGAATAAGGATCGTATAATTCCCGGGGAAGCTTATAACATCGGCGGGGGGAGGAAATCAAATAACTCTATAATTGAAGCAATAAATCAGGCTGAAAAGTTGATTGGAGCAAAAGCGATTATTAAGTACTCTGAAATTAATCGGCGGGGAGATCATAAATGGTGTATTTATTCTTCGAAGAAGTTTAAAAAAAGATACCCGGAATGGAAAATCACTTACGATAACGAAAAACTGATGGAAGAATTGTGTTACGCTTATAAACAAAAGAAATAGATCTATTGTTTCCTCGGGATTCCCCATTGTTTAATTAAAGTTGAAATCATAGTTTCTTCGCCGTTAACACCAATTTTTTCGATAAATTTATTTTGATTAGATGTACTGAATGGTGTATCGATCCAATTCTGAATACGAGAGACAATCTTAGTCATGATTTGAGGTTTTGTAAGAGTTTTCGCCGAGAGCGATTCTGTGAATGGTACGAGATCCTTCTCGCTAAGATGATAAGTTTTGTCGTCAATCGGATAAAAATGCTCCCACATAAGCACGGTCGGAATTTTAGACCGCTCTAAAATTAAAGAAAGTTTCCAGTGAGCGAGAAGTTGCGGAAAAAGAAAAATACTCGGTACACCAAGGGCAAATGACATAAATGTCGCATTTGTCCCAGACAACGAAATAAATCTATGTGCCTGCGCATGAATTTTTAGAAATTGCTCATGAGGGAGCGACCCGATTTTGTAAGTGGTATCCTGAACTCGTACCTTGACAAAATCTGTTGCGGTTTTCCCTCCTGCGATAAAAACAGTAGCTTTGCCAAAGTGAAGTCTATTGATAATTTCTGAAAAGAGTGTCAGATAATTCGTGGGTATTCCCTCAACCAATGGATTTTGAGAGCCTCCGATATTGATAAGAATTATTTTTTCTTCAGTTTTTTTTCGTTGGGGAATTGGTCCCAATATAACTGGGATATCAAAAGCATGAGTATTGATTTGCGGAACATGTTCACCCAGACTATTAATAAAATAAAGGTCGGTAAGTCTATATTCATTTGCTGGTTTTTCCCAGAACCACGCTAAAAAATCGACGAGAGCATTTGGCACTCTTAATTCGGAAGCAGCTTGAATACAAAATCGATTCAATATACTAATAACAGCCGAATTAGGATACTGCGAGATAAATGTCTTTACTTTGTCAAAGTTACGTTCATCGACATCACACCATTTGATTTCGGGATGTTCGGAAGGGTGGAATATTTCCTTGCAGAGTCCTCCATCTTTACCGACAGCAACTAATTTGACACAAGTTCTTTTTGAGAGCTCTTCGGCGATATGTAACAGTGTAGTTGTAGGACCGTAGCCGAAAGGATTGGAAAAAAGCAAAATTGTATCAATCTGTTTCATATAGTTTTTTTTATTTCTGGCCTTTATTGGTTAAGCCTTTTCCATACGGCTCCTGCGAAAGGGGACCATATGTCTATAGGTTGGGTAGTATAGATATTTTTCGCCGACTCGTACCTTGTTAAAAATGTTTGTGCTACTGTACGCCAACTGAATTGCTCGACAACATGTCCTGCAGATTCGATGATCTGTTCCCGTTCTTGGCGATCTGAGGTAACCCTTACGAGAAGTTGAGAAAGTGCCTCCACGTTTTCGGTCGGAAAGATATATCCGGTTTCGCCATCTTTGATATATTCCGGAATCCCTCCTGCATCACTACCTACTGCGATTGTATTTGCTGCTTGGGCTTCATAGTTAACACAACCTCCACCTTCTGCGCGTGAAGGGCATATATGGGCCAGTGAGCCTTTCATATAACGATATACTTCTGGCAACGCCAAGTTCCCAGTAAAGACAACACGGTCAATTATCCCTAAGTTGTACGCTTGCTGTTCCAAATTGGCTCGTTCTTCACCATCTCCGGCAATCACAAGATTTACATTGAGCTGATCGGAAACATTTGCAAATGCGACAAGAAGAAGATCGACTCCTTTCACTCGAGAGAGTCTGCGAGCTGCAAAAAAATAATCACGGTCAAGTTTCATGGGTTCGCTTTTGCGGATTTCGTCAAGATCTATGCCGGCATGAATAACCTCTATTTGTTGGTGTTCACCGATTGTTTGTATGACTTGTTTTTTAATATGTTGCGAAAAAGCAATTGACATGTCCGCTTGGACAACAGCTTTCGGTACAGTTTCTTTTCCCTCTTCCCAAATTGGAGTAAACGCCGGATCGTTTTGGTCAGGAAGATCTCCTCCCGTATAAGTTACAACACACGGGACATCCCATTTTCGGGCGAGCATAAGTCCGTAGATTGGAAGAGGACGCCTGACTCCCATTATGTGAACAATGTCTGATTGAAGCTCCTTCTCTCTATTTTTAATCCAATCAGCCACCATAAGATGTTCATCTTCTGTAACGGGGTGCGTAAGCCGATAAACCGTAACACCATCAATTACCTCATGTTCAGATAGATTTCGGGGAAACCGCTTTGTTAAAACACTGACTCGTTTTCCCTCTTCCTTGTAATAATGAGACAATCGGTCTACGGTAGTTTCAACGCCCCCGATATTAGGGCGATACAAAGAACTGGTAATAAGAACTGATTCAACGCGTGGCATAATAAATTAGATTAAAGACAAATTAAACGCAAAACATTCTTTTTACTAATTCACAAGCTTCTTCCAGAGTGGCGACTCGTGCGTGAGAATGATAATTCAACCAATAATCTTTAGAATGTACATCTCCGAACAAAATGACGACTTTATTTAAAGAGTGTGCATAAAACACTTCCATCGCTGTTCCGATCATGCTGGTATTAGGTACAGAATCATTGACAATTACTACATCAGCACGGTTTATATCCTGTTTATCTCGGATAACTGCAAGTCTTGAATCTGGAAATGTCTCTTTTTCTTCTCTCCCCCTGTATGTTTGAAGAATCAGAAAACCGTTTCCGAGAAGCTCGCCCGCTTTCTCTCGCCAGGCAATTCCTTCAGGCCTTGGGACACCCCGCATCGGACCACTAAGAAAAATTATGCGTTTGTTAGGAAAGTTGTTCATATGTGTTTTGCCTTTCCTCAAATAACTTTTCATTGGGAAGTATTATGTAATAATTTTTTGTTTCGATTGATCTTGATTTCTCTTCTTTAGTTAGTAATTCTTCTCTAAGTTTTTCTCCATATCTTCTTCCGATAATCTTAATGCCTATTTTTTTTCCATTTCCGTACTCATTAATAACTTCATTTGCCAAATTATAAATATTTTTATCTTGCATTCTAATAACGAAAACCTCCCTGCCTTTAGAAGCTAAGCCGGCTTCAATAATTAACTTTGCCGCCTCGTCTACCTCCATTAAATAGCGTGTCATACGTTTGTCAGTTAAAGTTATATCTAGACCTTTATGTATTTGATCTATCCACAATGGAACAACGGACCCTTTAGAATTCATAATGTTACCGAGGCGTACAACGGAAAAAATTGTTTTATTATTCTCCCAACCAGGATGCTGACTCGTAAACAGACCTTCCACGATCTGTTTTGTTTTGCCCATAAAAGTAGTTGGATTAGCCGCTTTGTCTGTAGAAATAGCAATAACATTACTTACTTTGCTTTTAATGGCGCTTTCGAAAATATTTTGCGATCCAATGATGTTTGTTTTAATCGCCTCAATTGGATTGTTTTCGCAAAATGATATATGTTTCATTGCGGCTGTATGAAAGATAAAATCACAACCATTTACAACCTGTTGCACCCGTGAAGAATCCCTAATATCTCCGACAATGTACTCTATCTTTTTTTCGTTTGACAATTCTTGCTGCAGCAGAAAATGTTTAAATTCATCACGGGCGTAAACCCTTATTTGTTTAGGATTCCTTGTAAGAAGTTGCCTGACGATCTCACTGCCAATGGACCCCGTACCTCCGGTGACTAGCACGACTTTATTGTCAAATGTTTCGTATTTTTTAATCATATTAACTTTTTTATTTTGTCACAAACAAATTTGATATCTTCATTTTTTAAGCCTACATATAATGGTAAGGCCAGAGTTTCTGAAGATATTTTTTCGGAAATCGGAAAATCTCCTTTTCTGTATCCAAACTCTTTTTTCATAAATGGTTGTAAATGAATAACGGGAAGATAGGCTTTGGTTTGTATACCTCTCTTTAATAATGCATTCATGACATAATTTCTCTTTCCGTTTGTAATTCGTATAACGTACACAAACCAAGAATGCGTATTTCCTTTTGCTGTTTTGGGCAATATAACACTTTTAATATTACTTAAATATTTATTGTATAAAAATGCAATTTTTGCTTTTTCTTCTATCATCCAGTCAAGCTTTTTGAGTTGAGTCACGCCTAATGAGGCGCTCATTTCGTCCATTCGGTAGTTATAGCCCAAACGGTCATGGGCAAGCCAGTCATCATTGGGATTTCTTCCTTGATTTCTCAGGCTTAAAGATAATTCATAAATATCTTTGCTATTAGTAGTTATTATTCCACCTTCGCCCGTAGTCATTTGTTTGTTCGGATAAAAAGCAAATACACTAACATCTCCCAGCGTTCCTGTTTTATTTTTTTTGTAGTTGGAACCGACACTTTCGCATGAATCTTCAATAATTTTTAATTTGTATTTTTTGGCAAGTCTTATAATTGGACACATCTGTGCGGATTGTCCAAATATATGAACAACAAGAATTGCCTTTGTTTTTTTTGTGATTGCTTTTTCAATTTTTTCTGGGTCAATATTAAAAGTTTCCTCTTCAATATCAACAAACACCGGTTTTGCATTTTCGTAAAGCAGACAATTTGATGACGCTATGAACGAAAATGGAGAAGTTATAACTTCGTCGTCCTTTTCCAAACCCAGAGATTTAACCGCAACATGTAGACCCGCAGTGCCACTTGATACGGCACAAGCATACTTTACTCCTAAATAATTCGAAAAATCTCCTTCAAACTTCTTAAGATTTGGGCCAAGAGCTAATATCCCGGATCTTAAAACTTCGTCAACACCTTTTCTGTCCAAATTATCGATAAACGGCTTTGCAACCGGAATTTTTGTTTTCATCTGTTATATGACATTAATAATTTAAAAGCTTCAGCATATAAATATCCTGACTGTAAGCCTCTATATCTTGCTAGTATTTCTACCCCTTCTGGTGATCTTGGATGCGGATAATTTCTGACCTCAGTTTTGTATTGTTTAAAAGATTCCATTTTTGTTTTGATATAAAGGGTTATATCCACATAAGTATTTGGCGTAAAAGTACCATTCCTTTGCCATTCGGTTGAAGAAAGAACTTCATACTCATATATTTTTTCTAAATATGACTTACCGGGGCGAATAATTACCATTGTTGACTGGTTTATTAAAAAGTGGTCTTTATTTATGTCTGCTGACGAGTGTGTAAATAATATGTTTGGTTTGACTCTTTCCACAATTTCCTCAATTTTAAGATTTAATTTAAAATGGGGAACTGTATCTAAATTCATATCTGGAAAATTCAGGCGAATAACCTCATCTACTCCAAGTAGATTGTTCGCTTTATCGCATTCTCTGTCTTTTTTTAAAGCAATTGTTTTGTCCCCTTGATATTGTGTACTTGACCCGTCAGTAATTATGCAAACATAGACTTTCGAGCCATCTTCCTTTTTATACTTTTGAAGTATACCCCCGCATCCCAACACTTCATCATCTGGATGAGCAGCTAGAACTAATACTTTTTTAATTGGTTTATTCATTTAAGACGTCTCCTGTTTTAAACGTTTTATTTAACTTTACGCGTTCTCTCTTGTTGTTAAGAACAGTGTTAAACTCGATGATATCATTCTTTCCCAATATCCAGATATAATCATTTGTTACCTTTGCAACCTGTCCCGGTACTCCTGAAAAACGTGGAGCATGAGCAGGTAAATTAGACTTGAGAATAAGAAATTTTTGCTTTTTATAACTGAAATTTGCTAAAGGATAGATGTTGTCTACAGCTCTGACCATATTGTGAATTTCTTTTGCGCTTTTTGCGGAGAAGTCAATTTCACTATCAATAGGTCTCCTTTTTAACAAATAGGTTGCTTTGGTGTGATCTTGTGGTTTGGCTTTATTTATTGCAGAACCACTTACTATTGAATCAAAATGTTTAAGTAGCAATTTTGCTCCCAAATCTGTAATTTTCTGGTAGTAAGAACTTGCATTATCATTAGCCTTAATCTTGAACCTTACTTGGTCAATTATTGGCCCACTGTCGCAGGTTGCTTCTAAATAAAATAAAGTAACTCCTCCATATTCTTCATTATTAATAAAATGCCAAGCTATCGGAGCTCTTCCTCGATTTTTGGGAAGAAGCGCAGGATGGGTACCTACACACCCGTTGACAGCGGTATCAAGAAGGTCTTTCTTTAAAAGCTGGGACCACCCGTTTACTATTATCACATTTGGTCTATTTTGTCTGAATCTTCCAGTAAGTCCGTTAATATCTTTCTTGTAGGTAATCTTTACTCCAAATTTTTTTGCGAGTGGCTCAAAGTTAATATAATCACAAACATTACTAGATTTATCTTCGGGAAGACTAATTATTTCGTCTATCCTCTTTTTATTCTTCAACAAAAGTTCCAATGCGTAATAACCGTCCTTAGTCATTGAAACATAGGCATTTTGAAATTTATCTGTCATTTCCGCGAATTATATCTTATAGTTATTTAGGAATCAACTTTTTAATCCATATTATTAAGCAATATGGCTATTTTGGGAACGATATAGGTTTTACTAAATTTGACCTTTTCTTTTTTACTCATAATTGCAAATGTTTTTTTGAATCCTTTAGGAATTATGAAGTTATTAAGTTGATTGATAAAATTAGTTGTTTTATCTGGACTTTTGATCGTAAACGGTACCATGACTTTACAGTGATTAATTTTCCCTATCCTTGTTATCAGACAGAATTGTTTTATCAATTTCCCGGATTTTAGATTATTGCTTTTAATAAAGTGCTTCCAATATTCTTTTTTATCGATAACTTTTTTTGGTTTTCTTTTGACAAGATGACCTGGCTGATCCTGTTTAGGTAGGTTGTCAAAAAAGACAGAGTCATCTTCTGATAGAGTGTTCTCGTTCGTAAAACGGTGGAAGTGTTTTGCTTTGATTTCTGCATTCTCATAAGAATCTGAACCGATTTCTCTGCAATCGGGAACTGTTTCATTTATTTTTTGCACAAATATATTTTTATCAATCAAATTTAATGATCTTGAAATGCTTTTGTATTTTTCCTCATTTTTTGTAGCAATAAAAAGGTATTTTGGTGTATTATTCATAGAATATGGTTAGTTCAGAAGAATTATACAATAAATTTGCCCCGTATTTCCGTTTATATTCTAAAAAAAAGAATGAATATCTACATTCCGTAGATAAATTAATATTAGAGAATTTGCCTGAAAATAATGCAAATATGTTAGATATTGGCTGTGGTGATGGAGTGAGAGGGAAGTATCTTTTCGATAAAATTGAGGGAAAATATCTATTAATGATAGACAGTAGTCCCAAGATGATTACCTTGTCTAAAAAATACGAGAGCTCGAAAGTTAAAGTAGAATTGTTTGATATCTCAAAGTCAGGCAGATCAAATAATTGGGGCAAATTTGATATTATTTTGTGTTTATGGAATGTGTTGGGACACATTCCAGACGATAGGAAACAGCTGAATGCACTTAGAAATATGCAGAGTTTACTTTCTCCAAAAGGTAGATTATTTCTTGATATTAGCAATAGATACAATGTAAGGCATTATGGATTCAAAAAAGTTGCTGGTAACATTATAAAAGATGTAATCAAACCGACTTTTAAGAATGGAGATTTTAATTATCAAATAACAATAAATCCCAAAACAGTGCTAGATTCGACCTGTCATTTTTTTACACCTTTTGAGATAAGGAAACTTCTGGAAGAATCAGGCTTAAAAATTATAAAAGAAATACCTGTTGACTATTCAACAGGTAAAACAAGAAGAACAATACTTGAAGGGCATCTGTTTTATATATTAAAAAACTTTAATAAAGTATAATCTGTATATATTTATGTTTACCGATAAATATGGAAACAGAGTTTGAAGCTAAGTTTTATCCAATTAACAAGAAACTGATTAGAAGCAAATTAAAAAAAATTGGCGCTAAACTTGTTCAACCGGAAACTTTAACCAGAATTATTGCTTTTAACAGTAAATTTAATCCGGCAATAAATTGTCACTATATTCGTGTTCGCGACGAGGGAGATTGCATTACCATGAGTGTAAAAATTAATGCGAGAGAGAATGAAAAGCTGACAGATCAAAAAGAAATTAAAGTTAAGGTAGATGATTTTAGTAAAACAGTTGAGATACTGGAAAGATTGTCGTTACGCAGAAGCGGAAATCAGGAAAAGTTAAGAGAAACCTGGCAGCTAGATAATACTGAAATTGTTATTGATACTTGGCCCGAGCTTGAGACATATATTGAGATAGAAGCTCCTTCGGGAGAGTTGGTTAAAAATACGGCGGAGAAATTAGGACTTGATTGGGGGGGAAAGAATAATTACTTCTGTAATTGAAATATTTATGAAAAAATATTCACAAACGGCAGATGAAGTATTGAAAAAGTTTGAAAATTTAACTTTTGACAACAGTCTACAAAATATTAAATAATTTTTCCTCTTTTTATACTGTCCCAAATGTCCCATTTAGCCTTAAATGTGATACACTTCTAAGTGAGTTATAAGGTCTAAACGGTACTAGACCGTCCTGCTCAGCAAATAGATAAAATACGATCTTATT
>Ga0172364_10002228_pt1 | contig 15360 bp, 11 predicted proteins | sample LakKivSesite10cm_FD_114545 | JGI IMG/M metagenome (GOLD analysis project Ga0172364, IMG submission 114545) | Sediment microbial communities from Lake Kivu, Rwanda - Sediment site 10cm | ecosystem: Environmental > Aquatic > Freshwater > Lake > Sediment | place: Rwanda: Western Province, Lake... | reverse complement strand
CTGCCTTGCGAGGGCTACCTCAGCCAACATGGCGTCGAACATGTACTTCAGAAGCCTGTATTCCTGAGTTTTATCCGCTCTTTTCTTATGGATGTCGGCATGGGACAGGGCGTCCATCGCCTCCGCTAGGTCGCGGGGGTCGTCGAAGGCGTAGGGAAGGTTCTCATAGATCCATTCGAAGAGATCCTCGTAGCCGATAGGAGATACCTCCAAGGCTTCTCTAGCCTCCCTGAAGGACTTGGCAGAGAAGATCCTCCTCAGGACCTCTGAGAGCTCATTCTTCCTGTCGCGGTCACCCAGCCAGTAGACATCCTCCCATGTCAGCGTCTTCTTTCCCCGAGCCATGGCTTCAAGGTCGTTTATCGCCGACCTGAGGTCCCCGCTCGACTTCTCTGCGATGAGCTCAAGGACCTCTTCCTCCGCCTCAACACCGACCTCTCGGCAGAGGTTTTTGAGCCGCTGAACGATGTCTCGGAAGGGGATGTGCCTGAACTCTATGATCTCTGAGACTCTCATAAGGGGATCCAGCAATTCTCCCCACTCCTCAGGGCTCCCCGTGGCGACTAGGATGATCGGGCTTCTCGTCTCCTTGATGAGGCTGAGGATGGCTTCGATGCCTCCCCGATCCTCCTGTCCACTGATTCCTTCTAGCTCGTCGAAGAGGATCATGCGCTTCGTCCCGAAGAGGGTCTGGGTCTGACTGTATGCTCTCCCGAGGATTGTCTCAAGTCTCTTGGCAGTCCGATAGTCGCTGGCATTCACCTCTACGAGGTCGAAGCCAAGGTCCTTAGCTAAGGCCTCAACGCTTGAGGTCTTACCCACTCCAGGTGGACCGTAGAGGAAGGCAGCGCGGTTCTGGGGTGGTCTAGCCTTCCAAGAGCTCACCCAACTAACAAGTTTTCTAAGCGCCTCCTTGTTGCCTGCCACATCGCTGAGGGTCCTGGGCTTGAACCTCTCAGTCCAAGGATGTCCCTCGGTTTTCATTGCTCTGACCCATCTCCTCTCCAACTAGGGCGAGCTTCGCAAGGAGGGCGCCCAGCTGGATCTCAACGTTCCCCCCCTGTGTGAGGCGATAGTCGATCTCTCCGATAGTCTCAGAGAGCCTGACCTTCCAAACGTCAGGGATCTGGAGGCGCAGCACCTCAGAGTATATCTGCTTCACCAGATCAGCACCAGCTAGCCCCTCCTCCAAGAGAAGCCTCCGAAGGATCTCCCTTGCCTCTAGGAAGCGCCCCTTAAGAGAGAGAAGGATCATCTCCCTAACCTCCTTTGGGCTAACGTAGCCGAGGACACTGAGGACAACTTCCTCATCGACGTATCCTCCCTTAGCGGCTGCCGCTGTCTGGAGAATATTGATGCCCTTTCTCAGGTCTCCGCTGGAAGACTCTATGAGTGCGTCGAGCCCCGTGTCGAGGAGTTTGACATGCTCGAGGTCCGCTATGTGCTTGATTCTCTCCCTTATGTCCTTCTCACGGAGGTGGGCAAACCTGAAGACGGCGCATCTGGACTGAATGGGCTCGATGATGCTCTCCGAGTAGTTGCCTATGAGGCAGAATCGACAGGTCTTCGTGTAGCGCTCCATCGTCCTCCTCAGGGCATGCTGAGCTGCCGCCGTCAAGCTGTCAGCTTCGTCCATGATAAGGATCTTGAAGGAAACCCCGCTCTGAATCGGGGCTGTCCGCGCGAAGAGCTTCACCTTCTCCCTGATCACGTTGATGCCCCTCTCGTCGCTCGCATTGAGCTCCAAAATATGGTTCATGTACTCAGACCCGTAGAGGTCCTGCGCCAAGGCAAGCACAGCCGTGGTCTTCCCGACGCCGGCTGGTCCGACGAAGAGGAGGTGGGGGAGGTTCTTGTCTTCTACGAACTTCTTCAACCTAGAGACGATCTCCGCGTGGTTCACCACATCATCGAGGGTTTTGGAGCGATACTTCTCCGTCCACAGCTCAGCACTCATAGACATCATAAATATGGTTGAACTACAGAGTTAAAAACCCCTTCCCAAGAAACAACTTAACGCTTCTCATCGGTTCGTAGAAGAAAAAAGGAAAAGAGATATAGTGGTTTTAACTCAGGATCTGCTCCATCTCTTCTGCGTCCAAGTCCTCTAGCAGCGGAATGCCTGTGACCTTTGCAGCCCTCTCGCTCAGCGAAGCTAGATTGCATCTGTCAAGGAGGTCAAGTTTGAATTTTCTTGAACCAGCTAGTAGCTGCTTCAGGCCAGTGCCGATCCTGTCTGTGAAATAAGTGTAGAGAGCTATGCCTTGGTATGGCATTGTCTTTACCTTCTCTGCACCGTACGTTTGTCTAAGCCCTGGCAGAGCGAGGTAGTACTTTTCAGGTGTATTTCCGTAGAGATCTGTGAAGGTCTTCGGCAGCTTTCCTTCCTTCCCTAGCTGAAGGAAGTAGTCAGCCTTCATGACGGCTGTCAGCGGCGATCTTCCCATGCAGACAGCCTTGAAGAAGGCTCCGTCACCGAAGTTGCTCAGGGCAAGAGCCTTATATATCTGCGTCTCGTTTATGAAGCCACCGGCTATCACGATATCAGGCACATATCTGCCTTTCTTCTTCAGTATCTGGCAGCACTTGAGGACCTGTGCAGCCAAGTAGACCGTTGGGGTGCTCATCTCATTCATCATGGGAACCGGACTCATCCCTGTTCCGCCCCCCGCACCGTCAAAGGTGACGTAGTCGACCTCGGCCTCTGAAGCGACCTTCAATGTCCAAGCGACTGTTGAGGGTCTGTAAGCACCCGTCTTGATGGTAACCTTCTTCGCCCCCCGCTCTCTAAGCCATTGAACATCCTCCACGAAGCTCCTCGGCTTAGGCATGCCTACCCTGCTGTGACGCTCAAAGGTGTCGAAGACCCCTGCCTTGAAAGCCTCTTCAATTTCAGGGTCTTCAGGATCCGGGATCACTATGTAGCCTCGGCTCTTCAGGAGTTTAGCCCTGTCGAGGGTTCTGAGTCGAACCTCACCACCTATGGCCTTGGCGCCTTGACCCCATTTCCTTTCGATGACATTTACTCCGAGCTTTGAAATGACGTACTCGTCTACGCCGAGTCGCTGATCCTCAACATTCGTCTGAACTACGACTTCACCATACTTTCCATCCCAGAACTCCCTGTACTTCTTGACCCTGAACTCCATGTCGGCGGAATAGGTGACCTTTTCATTCGTAAAGCTTGATTTCTGGTCCATTCCACATACATTCTCGCCTATAACAAGCGTGACACCGGAGAGAGCAGTTCCGACAGCTAAGCCATCCCAGTTAGCTTCACCAACTCTGGTGGACCCCCAAGCGCCAGCGACGATGGGCAGCTTCAGAGGGATGCCTCCTACGCTGGTTGTTACGTCAGCGTTCTCGAAGAGCGCTAAGTCGGAATCCGCTTCGATGCCCTTTGCGCCGAGGAGTTCCGCCATGATGTTGAGGTCCTCCCAGGTGAGGCCATAGTCCTTCAAGGAGGCTGCAGTACACGTGCCGAAGTATTGGGGCGATGGATAGAGCACCTCTCTGCCCCTGAAGGCAGAGAGACTTATCTCGCAGAGGAAGGGGCAGTCGTGGATGCATATCGGGCACATGCCGCTGTTGGGACTAGTATCGATGACTCTACACTGTGTTCCAGTTATCGACATACCGTTTATAAAAGCAGCATTCTTCTGAACTCTTTCAGGCAATTTTTTTCACCTATACTTTTAGGTCTTAGAGTGTAAAGGAAAGCAATATTTAAGTTTTTGGAACTCCTCCAGGTCTCTCCTGACAAAAACGACATCTCTTTTTAAATAGCATGCGTAATTGAAAGAGAAGTACCCTCTGACAAGCCAAAAAATCAGAACTAAGAGAGTTCGATGTATGCTTCTCTCTTGCGGTCAAATGATGAAGTATTCGGGGCGTATTTTCATATCTCCAAGACAAAAAGATACTTGTACGTCCTTTACATGCGGAATTTTTGCAACTTTGAGCATTAGTTCATGTATATGCTCGTAATTTCGAACCACACTGATTGCCATTAGGTCGCAGTCTCCTATGGTTTTTGTCGCTATAATTATGTCAACTATTCGTATCAGTTCATTCAGAATGCTGGGAGAATATTCGGGTTCTGCATCAATCATGAGAACAATTATGCTATTATATCCTATTTTTTCAGGATTAATTACGACAGTCGAGCCTTGAATCACTCCGCTTCTGCGTAATTTTCTATATCTGTTAGATATAGTATCCGTTGAGACGCCTAGCTTCCTAGAGATTTCTCTAAATGATGTGCGTGCGTCTCTTTTTAGATTTTCAATTATGGCTCGATCAACTTCATTCATATGAGTGTCACTCTTTAATATTCAATTCAAAGTTTTCTGGGCACAACAATACTTCTCCGACCCAAATATTTGTACTTACATTGATTACATGTGGATGGGTTTTAATTAAATCTCTAACCTCGCTTAGACGACTGAAATCTTTAAAGATTGCTATGGTAAACAAGTTATGTTTGCCTATTGTTGGAACACACCAGAGGATTTCAGGTATTTCTCTGATAAATTTGATTCCATCGCTTATATGAGGGAAGTTGACATCAACGAAAAAACTAGCTATATACTCATATCCCATCTTTTTTAAATTAAGTAAGACAGTTGTTCCAGAGATCACCTCTCTTTCCTTCATTTTACCAAATGATCTGATTATTGTATCTGTGGAAACATTACACTGCTCTGCTATTTTTGTAAATGGAATCCTAGCATCCTGCTGGAGCATTCTCAGTATCTTAACATCAGTTTCGTCAAGTTCTAATTTTGCCATAAGTCGTCCACTCTTAAAATACTTCACTCGTATACTACATCTACATTATAGCATATTTTTGACTAAAAAACTTATGGTGTCCGAAAAACTTAGGTCATGCACATGAGCATTTTCTATATACTTCATCTTCGTCTTATTGGTTACTTAAATGCGAATTTGTAAGATATAATCATGAAAATATCGTACAAAACCTTTATAAATATGTTCGATGGTGCGAATATGAGGTATGCCTATGTATGCGATGAGAGAGGTCCTAAAAAAAGAGTTGGGTATGAAACGCTATCATTGTCCAAACTGTGGCTACACGTGGGTAGAGTTAGTTGGTCTCATCATCGAGAAGAGAAATGGCTTAGATGATCTGCATCTTCGGATCGGAGATGGCACGCCCTCTGAATGCCAAAAATGTGGATGCTGCTCTGCATTTGAGATATCTCTATCCGAAGGAAATCAACAACTGAAAGGTCGTTTCGAAGGCACAAGACGAATCACGCGTGAAGTGCTATCAGAAAGTCACAAGCCCTGATTGAAAGAGGGATAAAAGGTTGTCGCTCCCAGAGGCTATAAAGGCCCGAGAAGAACCGATCGATATAACGATCGATTGTAGAGACTTAACTTTCAATGAAGTTAACTCTAAGATCAGGGACGCAGTGGATAAAGGGTTAAAAGTTACCGTTCTTAACGCTGAAAATCTCTATGGAATTGCTGATGGTCTGAAGAGTGGAGAGATAACGATAAAGAGTAACATAGGCGATTATGCAGGTCTACTAAACAGCGGTGCAAAAATCGTTGTAGAAGGAAGTACAGGCGATTTTACTGGCGACAATTCTTGGGGGGGCGAAATTATAGTTAAGGGAAACGCGGGTTACGGGGCAGGCATGTACTCCTATGGAGGAACTTTAGTCATCTATGGCGATGCTGGCGACGCGGCTGGACAGCTATTCAAAGGCGGAGTTCTAATTGTGAAAGGCAATGTTGGAGACCTCGTAGGTCTATACATGGTCGGCGGAGAAATGATACTCGTGGGAAACGCTGGTAGGGAACTCGGCGATTACTTGATCAGGGGGACCATATACCTGAGGGGAGAATGCAAAGCCCTTGGGCACAACACCAAATATGATAAGTTAATCGGAGAGGATTTGACTAGGCTAAATTATTTGTTAGAAAAATACGGCATAGAAGCAAAGGCGAACGAATTCAAGAAGATAGTCCCCCTCTCTAAGAAACCCTTCGGATAAGGGTGAGTTTATGACCGAAACGATGTCCCTAAATCACGTAGTTGTTATCGGAGGCGGCATAGCAGGAATCACAGCAGCTCTGGACTTAGCGGATAAGGGTTTTGCGGTTCATCTTGTGGAGAAGTCCCCTTCCATCGGAGGACATATGGCTCAACTCGACAAGACTTTTCCTACACTCGATTGTTCGATTTGCATTCTGGCTCCTAAAATGGTGGAGGTCGCTCGACATCCAAACATTAAGCTCTTGACATACTCCGAGGTAAAGGAGGTTAAACGGTCGGCTGACGGCGCCTCTTTCACGGTCAAAATCGTCAAGAAGCCGAGATATGTTAATGAGACCCTGTGTAAGGGATGCAGACTATGCACAGAGAAATGCCCAACCACGGTTCAGAACGAATTTGAAGCTGGTTTGGGGGAGAGAAAGGGGATCTATATACCCTTTCCACAGGCAGTACCAGCGATAGCCACCATCGATGAAAATGCTTGTCTGTACCTCACAAAGGGAATATGCAGAGTCTGCCAGAAATTTTGCCCAACAGGGGCGATAGATTATAATCAGAAGGCAGAGGAGCTCTCAATCGAGGCTTCATCTGTAATCGTAGCTACAGGATACGATCTCCTCGATACCTCCTCACTCGCCCAGTACGGCTTCGGCAGATTTCCCGATGTCCTCTACTCTCTGCAGTATGAGAGGATGATGAACGCGGCGGGTCCAACAGGGGGCAGCATAGTCAAAGTCTCTGACAAAGCTAAGCCCGAGAGAATTCTCTTCATCCAGTGTGTTGGCTCGCGTAGCGAGAAATCGAAGCGAGAGCCCTATTGCTCACAAGTGTGCTGTATGTACGCAACAAAACAGGCCATTGTAACTAAAGAGCACGAGCCTGACATTGACGTTAACATACTCTACAATGACCTCAGGGTGTCAGGTAAGGGTTATGAAGGGCTTGTTGAGAGAGCTAAAGAGGAATTCAAAGTTAAATATCTCAAGGGACTGCCCGGAGAGGTTCAGCAAGATCCCCTCACAGGCAGACTTGACGTTCGCTACATGGATATGTCTGCTGGTGAAATAAAGGAGGTCAAAACGGATCTCGTAGTCCTTTGCCCTGCGATGGTGCCAATAAAGGGCTCTGGGGAATTGGCTAAAAAACTCGGAATAGAGGTCGATGAATACGGATTCTTCAACTCCTCTGACCCCTTATCTAATGTCAAGACAAATGTCCCAGGCATCTTTGTATGCGGCTGTTCACAGGAACCTAAGGATATCTCACACAGCGTAATTCAAGCTCACGCGGCAGCGGCCGAGGCTCTACTCAGATGCGCTCCATTCTGCCCATCATCTGAGTTAAAGGAGGAACAAAGGAGCAAAGTCTCAGAGGACTTGATGGCTGAACCTAGGGTGGGTGTCTTTGTCTGTCACTGTGGCCTCAACATTGCGAATGTTGTCGATGTTAGAGAAGTGATAGAGGACACCAAAACACTTCCCAATGTCGTCTACGCCGAAGACCTCATGTATACCTGCTCCAAAGACGGCATCGAACGTATTAAGGAAGTTATAAGAGTCAAGGAGCTCAATAGAGTGGTTGTAGCGGCCTGCACACCGATAACTCATGCACCTCTGTTTAGAAGCATATGCAAGGAGGCGGGATTAAACCCCTATCTCTTCGAGATGGTTAACATTCGGGAACATGCCTCATGGGTTCATCATCAATATCCGGAGGAAGCTACGGAGAAATCCAAAGACCTGGTAAGAATGGCTGTGGCGAAGGCAGCTCTGCTGGAGCCGCTCGAGGAACTCAGTACAACTATAACCCCCGCCGCCCTAATCGTGGGCGGATCTGTAGCAGGCTTAGTAGCCTCCAAGGTTATAGCTGATTCTGGTTTCAAGGTCTATCTCGTCGAGGAGTCTGAAAAACTCGGTGGCAGATTCCTCAGCGAGTATCCCCACGTTCCCTTCAGCGAGATCGATGAGAAACCTGAACTCGAAAAACTGGTTGAAGCTGTGAAGGGACATGAAAACATTGAGTTAAGTCTCTCATCGAAGCCTACGAGGTTTAAGGGGTCAATAGGAAACTTCGAAGTATCAATTGAGGGCAATCCAGGAGAAGCTAAGCAGCTTAAGGTTGGCGTTGCGATCCTGACGCCTGATGCCGTGGAGAAGGTTCCTGAAGGATTATACGGTTATGGAACCCTAGACTCGGTTCATTCGGTGAGCGAATTCAGAAAAATAGTCGAGGGTGGAGGAGTCAAGGAAGGCGATTCGATAGGCTATATAGTTTGCGGCGGGTCGGAGCGCTGTTGTTCAGAGGTACTAGATTCAGCACTAACAGTCAAGAAGCTGAAGCCAACTTCTAATGTCTATGTATTCTACGAAGACATTAGACTCCCCCTAGAAGGAGAGAGAATCTACAGAGAAGCCAGAGATCTGGGCATAACCTTCATACGGTTTGACGAAGAGTCCAGACCAAGGGTTTACACAGAAGAGGGTAGAAAGATCGTTGAGGCATATGATTTCACCCTCCACGAGCGATTTAGTTTCCCCTTGGACAAAATAGTCCTCTCAGCTCCCTTAGTGGCGCCAGAAGAAGCAGAGGAACTCTCCTCCACGTTCAAGGTACCTCTAAACGATGAAGGATTCTTCCTCGAAGTTCATCCAAAGATGAGACCAATAGACTTCTCCTCAGACGGCTTATTCATGGCTGGAACGGCTCACAGCCCTCAATCCCTCAAGGAGGCTGCGACTCAGGGTTTGGCTGCAGCTTCGAGGGCTCTTACACCGCTGGTTCTCGGGAAGCTCACAGTCGAGCCACTCATAGCAGTGGTAGATGAGGAAAGGTGCACGGGATGCGGTACATGCGTCTCAATCTGCGAGTACAATGCCCCAAAGATGGCTCAATCAGCCTATGGCCGAATGGTCGCAGAGATAGATCCAATGCTATGTAAGGGCTGTGGCACTTGCGCATCGCGATGCCCCGGCAGAGCAATAGAAGTGAAGGGGTTCACAAGAGAACAGACGATGGCGATGATAAGAACTGCTCTAGCCACGCCTAATCCAGATGATCCTAAAGCCATAGCCTTCCTCTGCAACTGGTGCGCCTATGCGGGTGCGAATACGGCTGGGGTGAGCCGCTACCAGTATCCGCCTGCCATAAGGATCATCAGGACGATGTGCAGCGGAATGGTTGACCCCATTTACGTGCTTTACTCGTTTATGGAAGGAGCCGACGGGGTTCTAATCGGAGGCTGCAAGAAGGGCGACTGCCATTACATCTTCGGGAACATCAACGCCGAGGAAACACTGGATAAACTGAAAGAAATGCTAAAAACGACGGTAATAGATCCAGAGAGATTCTTGACTTTGTGGATTAGCGCCGGTGAGGGAAAGATTTTCGCTGATGAAATCGAGCGGTTCACAAAGAAACTAGAATCGCTTGGATCTAACCCCTACAAAAAAGAGGTGAAAACATGAAGAGAACCCTTAATCCAAAAATCGACAAGGCGTTTTTCCAAGAAGTGAAGAACTCTCACACTGGAAGAACACTGCCTTACTGTTACCAGTGTGGAACATGCTCCTCCTCATGTCCTGTGGCGGAGGAGATGGATATAAAACCACATGAAATGGTCGAATTTATAAAGCTGGGTCTAAAGGAGGCTCTCGCTCAGTGCAAGGCCATATGGCAGTGCTCCACGTGTTACATGTGTACCGAAAGATGTCCCCAAGGGGTTCAACTAACCAGCATCATTCTAAGCCTTAGAGACATCGCTATGAGAAAAGGGGTCACTGTCCCTGAAGCAGTTAAAGAGAGCTGTAAGAACCTCTACGAAACCGGCAGGTTGCTCCCGCTGAGCCAGTTCCAGAAGGATCGGAGAGTGAAACTCCAATTGCCTGACGTGCCTCAACTCGACACCAATCCAGTTAAAGGACTGGCAAACAAGACAAGGGTCGCCGGAATCCTCGGGGTGAAGTAAGATGAAGTACGGATATTATCCAGGATGCTACGTGCAGACCAGAATGTTGCAGTACGATCTCTCAGCGAGGAATGTCCTGAAGAAGCTTGGCGTAGAAATCGTAGAGATGTCCGATGCCCCATGTTGCGGGCCATCGGTAATCAAATCTGTGGACTATAGCATGGCATCAGCATTATCAGCACAAATACTGGCCATGACGGAGAAGCGGGGCCTAGATGCCATCGTCACGCTCTGCCCCGAGTGTTTTTCATCGTTTATAAAGATAAATACAGGATTCAGAGAGGATGTGAAATTTAAGGAGGAGATAAACCAGATACTTGCCTCTACTGCGGGCTTAAAATACGATGGAGGCGTTGAGGCGAAACATCTGCTTCAGGTGCTTTACGAGGATGTCGGCTCAAAGCTGAGCGAGCATATCGTCAAGAAATTCAAGGGATTGAAGGCCGCGGTGCATCCAGGCTGTCACTTTAATCGAGCCTCAACATCCTATTATGCTGAAGACCCAGAAGATCCGAGGATGCTGGATGAACTTGTTGAGAACTTAGGGATCGAAAGCGTGTATTGGCCGCTTAAGCTGTGGTGTTGCGGTGCCCCAACTCTATCCTTTGATAGAGATCTAAGCCTTAAGACCGCTGGGAAGAAACTCAGCAGTGCGAAGGCATCTGGAGCGGAATGTATAGTGACCGCGTGTCCATATTGTCAGATGCAGTTCGATCAAAATCAAGCGATGATAGAAAGAAGAGTTAATGAAAAGTTCGAATTACCCTCAGTTTTATTCACCCAACTAATCGGTTTGGGTGTAGGGTTAAGCTCAGAAGAGGTTGGTCTTAACATGAACAGGGTCAGTCCAAATGCGGTACTGAAGTTTATAGAATGAAATAGAGGTGAAAAAGAAATGAGTGAAAAACTGAAGGAAGAGGTCTGGGATCTCGATAGATGCACAGGCTGCGGTCTCTGCGTGGCTGTATGCAACAAAGGAGTACTAGCCCTCGACGAGAACGTGGATCGTCATCCAACCACCAAGAATTTCATTAAACTCGTAGGCTATAGAACTATAGAAATCGATCCCTGCAGACTATGTAAGGAACCATGCCTCGATGTTTGCTCGAGGATGGTTGATTGGGAACCAGAAACGCTGGGAAAAATCTTCTCGTTGAAGTCTAATGTCACAGGGAACGTGATAAAGGACCTGTTGTTCTGCGGCCTGGAACTCGGGGCTGTTGATGGAGTTGTTGCAACGAGTCTAGATAAATGGAGCAGTAAACCCGTAATCCAATTCACAAACAATCCAGAGGACATCAGAGAAGCGCCTCTGCCTGTTCCCTTCTTCTCTTCGGGTTTGAAGACAATAACTAAGGTCAGAAGACTTGGGAGAGTGGCTATCGTTGGCCCTCCCTGTTGGGCTCAAAGCCTCAATAGATTAGAAGATTCGACTATGGACGTCCTAGAGCCCTTCCAGAGACCGAAGTACCTTAAGATAAGCTATCTCTGCAACGGAGCCTTTTATCCTGAGATTCTCTCAGAGATTGAAAAGGAGTTGGATATTCCCTTGTGGAGCATCCTTAAGGTCGACGTCACCGGAAAAGGAGAAGAACTCCTGATTCAAACGCGGAACGGAAGCAAGACCATAGCCTTAACGGAGTTGGCAAGATACATGGCGAAGGGCTGTGCTAGGTGCATCGATTTTGCAGGGGAACAAGCAGATATTACTATAGGGAACATAGGCTCTGAGTCAGGTTCAAGTACGGTGATCCTCAGGACACCGCTCGGGGAGGAACTAGTTATGGCAGCTATGAAGATGAACAAGGTGGCACTGAAAGAGCCCCTCCTAGGCGCACGTGAGGAATTGAGGAACTTCATAGATGCAAAGAAGAAGAGGGGCTCAGCTATAGAAGTGGACAAAGCATTTTTGGCTGTCATAAGCGGCCTAAAGAAGCCCGCAGTCGATGAGGAGGCTCTCCAAAAATTGGAGAGTTTATCCAAATTAAAGAAAAAGGAGGATTGACAATGCCTGTAATAGGTTCATATGCAGTGGAAATCGCTCCAAGATGCCTAAGCCAGAGGGAGCCAGGAAAATGCGCAACCTGCGTCGATATATGCCCCCACTCAGTCTTTGCTTTGGATGCGGACGGAAGGACATACGTGGCCAACGAGCTCGCCTGCGTCGGTTGCAGACTGTGCGTTGAACAGTGTCCCCAGAACGTAATCCGAGTGAGGGCGACCATCCCAGAGATATACTCTAGAGGCGTGTGGACCAGCCGAGTTGTCGAGGAGATACAGACCAAAGCCGAATTAGGCAAATACTTCATCAGGGGCTTCGGAGCCCTGAGACCGCTACCCCACTTCGACGACTTCCTAGTGGTTCCAGCCCAACTCGCTGATCCATCGCCGCTCGACAAGTACAGAGAGCACTGCGACCTCGAGGTAGTAATAGGCGAGGGCAGGGTTAAGAAGCCTGTGAGGATGCAACTCCCAGTCATGATAGGAGCTATGTCCTATGGAGCAATATCCAAGCCAGCTAAGATCGCGATCTCCATAGCAGCAGCGAAGACAGGAACACTGATCAGCACAGGTGAAGGAGGCTCCTTCGAAGGCGAAGAGCTCCTGGTGCACGGTTACAAGAGTAAGGAGGACTTCGAGAAGGGTGTAAAAACCTGGGGTCCTGGCGGATATCTAGCTACACAGTGGTCTACTGGAAGATGGGGCGTCGATCTGAACTATCTTCTCAAGGCAGATGTCATCGAGATCAAGATAGGACAGGGTGCTAAGCCTGGGATGGGTGGTCACCTTCTCGGAGATAAGGTGACGGAGGAGATATCGAAGATAAGGGGAATCCCCGTGGGCACGGACTGCCTCAGCCCTGCTAGGCACATGGATATCCTTGACGTGCGGAACCATTTGAAGAAGCATGTTGACATTATCCGAGACATAACGAATTACGAAAAGCCGATATTGATCAAGTTGGGGCCGGGAAGGATATACAAGGATGTGAAGCTGGCTATTGAGGTCGGCGCTGACGCGATAGAAATTGACGGAAAATACGGTGGCACAGGTGCTTCCCCTGAACAGACGACGCAGCACGCTGGTCTGCCTACAATAGGATGCATAGCCCCCGCAGTCAAGGCGTTGAAGGAATTAGGAGTTTATCATGATGTTAAACTCATCATCTTGGGCGGCGTCACCTCAGGAGCCGACGCTGTGAAGGCCATGTCCCTGGGGGCTGATGCAGTGGGCATGTGTTCTGCGATTGAGATAGCGATGGGATGCCACACATGCTTCTCATGCCAGTCGGGTAAGTGTCCTCTTGGTATAACTTCACAGGATCCTAAACTTACTGCGAAGCTTATTCCAGATGCGGTGGGTCAGAGAGTTGCGAACTTCCTTGCGGAAACTGCAGAGGAGATTAAAACCCTTACGATGCTGTCAGGTCACGGCAGTGTAAAAGAGTTAAGCATAGACGATGTGAGAGCCCTCTCAGTGGACGCATCAGCGATCTCAGGAGCAAAGCTGGTCGGATTAGAGGAACCAGCACTTCCCCTAAAGATGCGCGAATAAATGCGTCACGATCTGCGCATCATTTTTTATTGTATATCAGTCAACACATTTCAAAATTACAATATTCATCGTGTAAATAGTTGCTTGACCGTAACTTACTTGTAACCTATGAGAGAAGCAACGAGATCAAACGTTTCGAGCTTTCAATGAAAGTTGCGCCAATAATCTTTTTGCATCCCTAACAGCGTTAACTTCTCTCCTACAATTCAGGCAAACTTTCATTGATTCCTTCAAATCGTCGCCGAATTCCTTGTATGCGCTGACTTTCTCCCCTATCCTCTCAATCGCCCAATCGATTTGACTTGGAGGTATAAAGTATGTTCCGCATGAAACACATTTCAATAATTCAACCTCATTTGTAATGTTCGCTGTGTTTCTGCTGTCCGCTAGTAGGTGGTACTCTTGTGTGAGTTTTATCGCCTGAGTTGGGCATTCGTCTTGGCAAAAGCCGCAGAACGAGCAGTGGCTGTAATCGACCTTTATTACACGCCTTCCATCCTTCTCTGAGACTTCGATAGCATCCGAGCTGCAGACCTGAGCGCAAGCGCCGCAGCCGATACACTTTTCGCTTTCAAACTCGTGCTTCCCTCTGAACCCTTGAGGAGCAGCCCAATAAACCTCCTTTTCCTCTAAAGTTGCACCCAAGGCTTTTGCAACAGCTGTTACTATTGCTTGGGGTCTTGGTGGGCATCCAGCGATGTAGAAGTTAACGGGAATTATCCGGTCCGGCGGCCCAACCATCGGGTAGCCTTTGTCAAAGATCTCTTTTGTCGCTGCGCAGTTGCCAATGGCTAAAACAAGTTTTGGCGGCTTAAGTTTTTCGTAGGCTTTAATTAATTCTTCTTTCCCCTTCAAGTTTATGCCTCCTGTAACTGCTAGAACATTCGCCTCCTCTGGGGTGAAAACCACCTCTACACCGATTCCTCTGAGTTTGTATCTTGGAATAAGGCACTCAAGTATCTGCACATCACATCCATTGCATCCAGCGGACATGAAACGGTAGACTGAAATCTTTTCACTCATTCATTTTCCCTCCTATTCCAATTTTATTTTTCTCTTTTCACCTGTCTTTGTATCAACAACTGTCAATCGATCGGTGCAGGCGAAGCATGGATCAATACTTTCGATTACAACTCTGGCGTTTTGAAGAGGCTCTCCTCGAAGCATCTCAATGATCGTGAAGTCATTGGCAAAGGAAGGTGTTCTCACCTTAACTCTTTCAGGGATGTTGGTGCCATTTGACTTAATATAGTAGAAAAGTTCTCCACGTGGAGCTTCCGCCCTCCCAAACTCTTCTTTCACTAACGGCTCACCAGGTTTAGCCTCAATGTCTCCGTCTGGAAGATTGTCTAAGGCTTGTTCGATCATCCTCATGCTCTCAAAGGTCTCTCTCGCTCGGACGAGTGACTTCGCATGGACATCGCCTGCCTCCTCTGTTATTACTTCGAAGTCTAGATCCTTATATGCAGCGTACGGGTCACCTTTCCGTATATCGCTTTTTATGCCTGAGCCTCGCAAAACTGGTCCTACTGCGCCTAGGGCTAGAGCTTTTTCTTTTGGAAGTACTCCTATCCCTTTAGTCTTAATCGTGAACCTTCCGTTATTGTTCAAGAGAGACATCAAGTAGTTTGAAAGATGCATCATTTTTTTGAGCACTCCTCGGATCTTCTCTGCCTTTTCTGGTGTTATGTCTCTTCTTACACCGCCGATCGTATTGATCAGATAGTTTAGTCTGTTTCCCGTCAGATATTCCAGCAGATCTTGAATGGGCTCTCTTTCTCCCATAATTCTCAGAAAAGCCTCCTCTTCATGT
>Ga0172364_10002223_pt1 | contig 15368 bp, 13 predicted proteins | sample LakKivSesite10cm_FD_114545 | JGI IMG/M metagenome (GOLD analysis project Ga0172364, IMG submission 114545) | Sediment microbial communities from Lake Kivu, Rwanda - Sediment site 10cm | ecosystem: Environmental > Aquatic > Freshwater > Lake > Sediment | place: Rwanda: Western Province, Lake... | reverse complement strand
ATTTTGGCGTCTCTGAGCCATTTTTCAACTAACAACTTTCTGGAATATCCGAGAGGACCGAGTAGTTCCACTGCCTTCTGGTTTATCCAGGTGACCGCTCTCCCGGTCTTTGCCTTGCACATACTGGCTTCTAAATTATTATGAAGCCCGGCGTCCGCCATCCAAGAAGCTCGCCAGGTGAGTAGCCTGCTTACCTTGAGCTGTGCCTCCATCATCATAAGGTCTTTTTCCCGGCTGGTTAAATTATTGGGCGCCACCCCATAGCGGATTTTCACTCCTGCCTGCTGAAATTGCTTTTGCACCTCTTCCAGGGCGGCGCGAGCAATCCCTATCGCGCTGGCCGCGACCATCGGTCTGGTCGCATCAAAAGTAGCCATCACATCCTTAAATCCTTTTTTCACTTCCGGGCTCCCCAGGATATTATCAAAGGGGATTCTGCAGTCCTCAAAAACAATGGCCGCGGTGTCTGAAGCCCGAATCCCTAATTTATGCTCCACCTTGGTCACCTTCATCCCCGGGGTATGATGGTCAACCACGAAGGACTTTATCCCGGCTCTACCCGCGCTCTTATCCACCGTTGCCCAGGCAACCACAAACCCTTCAGAATCCTCCACCGAGCTTTTTCCCGCAGTGACAAAAATCTTCTCCCCATTAAGCACCCAGGAATCACCGTCCCGGACCGCGGATGTGGTTATAGCTGCGGAGTCCGAGCCTGCGCCCGGCTCAGTAATTGCCATTGCTCCCCATTTGGGCTTGCCCTCACCAAACCGCTTTAAGAACCGCTCCCTTTGCTCCGGGGTGCCTGCGGCGGCGACTGCTGCGCCCCCTAAACCCGGAAAAGGCATTGCCAAATAAAGCCCAGCATCCCCATAGCTTAACTCTTCCACCATTATTGCGGTCTGGACATTTCTCAAGCTGATTTTCTTTTCTTTTGGCTCAGAGTCGGGCTTAGGCTTCTCCTTCCTCTCCCCTGCTCCAAACACGCTTGCGCCCATCCCCTTCATCACATTCCACATAAAATTCACCCACTCATCCACCTGCTGATGCTCATTATCATCTGCCCAGCGCGCCCATTTCCGCATAATGCCGGTTGCTAGGCCATTGACCATCTTTCTGACATTTTTTATTCCGTCTGGAAGCTCAAATTCAATCATCTTTCCCTCCTTTAAATAGCTCCTTGGTCTATCAAAATTAAACTATTGCCAATCCCTCAAACGCACAAAACCCCCTTCCATTTCTTAGCCATAACTCAACTGGATGCTCGCGGATATATCCGTGTCCACCCAGAATTTGCACTCCGCAGTCCGTCACCCAGGCTACCATCTGCTCCGCATACAGTTTTGCTAAATAAGCGTCCTTAAAACCATCTTCTCTTTTCTGTTCTAATTCCCAGGCGGATTCCCAGGCTAAAAGCCGTGTAGAATCCACCTCCCAAGCCATCTCCGCTAACATAAAGGCAATTGCCTGACGATGAGCAATTGGCTCGCCAAACGCGACCCGCTCCTTGGCATAATCTTTGGCGTACTCATAACTGGCCCGGGCTACCCCGGTAGCCATTGCGGTCAGCGCGACCCGAGAAAGGCTTGCGACCCGTGCAAAATCACACCCTGCTTCTCCGCCTAATCTGCTCTCTAAAGGTAGCTCAAGATTCTCAATTTTTATCTCAGCGGTCTCCAGCGCCTTGATGCCCATATTCTTCTCCCGCTCAATCACCTTAAGCCCCCCTGCTCCCTTTTCCACAATAAACCCGGCGACATTCTCATATCCGGGCTTGGCTTCTAATGATGCCCAGACCAGATAAAGCTCTGAACTCAATCCCAAAGGGGCCAGGCATTTCGCGCCGTTCAAGACATAGCCCTTGCCCTTCTTCTCCGCTTTGGTCTTCAGGTTAGAAAGGTCAAAGTCAAAAAAAGGCTCCACCAATGCGCTGGTCGCAGGGTAAAATTTTGGCTGACAAAATTTAGGGAGATATTTCTGCTTCTGCTGTTCGGTGCCGAACTCCAGCACTGGATAAGCAAAGAGCGATGGGGTAAGCAGGGCTAAGGCGATACTTAAATCGCCCCAGGCAAGCTCCTCGCACATCAGGGCGCCACTGACCGCGCTCCGCTCCATCCCGGTTCCGCCATATTTTTCTGGAATCAGCGCATTAACCATTCCCAGTTCCCATCCCGCTTGCAGAACCTCATTAGGAATGGAATCCTTTTCATCGCAATCCCTGGCTTTGGGTCTTAACTCATTGACCGCAAAGTCTTTTGCCATATCCTGAATCATCTTCTGGTCTTCACTTGGCACAAATGAAACCATTTTCCTCCCTCCTTAAATCAAATGATTATATCAATATCAATACCAGATTTCTCATTTCTTGGCAAGAAAAAATTGGCAAACTATTCGCTTAAATCTGAACCAAGAGCTTCATCTCAGAACTGGGATACTTAAGCCTTTCTATCCCCGGAGCAATTTTATCCAGAGATATAATAGAAGTGATTAAAGAATGAAACTCAAAGCTATCGCTGGCAATAATGTCCAGCGCCACCTCAAATTCCTGGTAATAACTAAAACTGGCAATCAGTTCCAGCTCCTTGCTCAAGCAGACCAAAGAGTTAATCAAGGTCGGCTCCCAGCTTAATCCCACCATCACCACTTTTCCCCCAGGCGCGCATAGCTCAAGCGCCTGCTCCAGAGCGCCTTTTTCTCCCGCACATTCAAAAACCAGGTTCGGCTGTTTCCAGGGCAGGTCATCAAAGAACTTAAGCAGGTTAATCTTCTCCGGGTCCGCGACTTCTCCCACCCGAAGATTTTTAATGATGTTCCGACGACGAAGAACCGGCTCCGAGACCACTACCTTATGCACCCCAGCCCATTTCAGACCAATTCCCACCAGCGCGCCCATTGGTCCCCCGCCTATCACCAGCGCAGAATCTCCAATTTTAGCTCCGCTCTGTTTCACTGCCCGAACCGCACTGGCAAGGGGTCCTGCTAAAGTCCCCTCTCTGGCGCTCACTCCCTTGCCTAACTTCCAAACCTGTTCCTTCTTAACCACCAGATATTCCGCAAATCCCCCGGCACTCTTGCCAAAGCCGATTGCATTTTCAACGCCAGTGGAACAGATATTCGGTCTTGCTCCCAGGCAAGCGGGACAATTCCCACAGGGAACATAAGGCCTAACCGCGACCCAATCGTCTTCTTTCAGATTATTGACCTTGGCGCCGAGCTGAGTAATTTTTCCGGTTAGCTCGTGCCCTAAAATCGCGCCGGGTTTGAGCCTGCCGGATTCAATTAGATGGAGGTCGGTCCCGGAAATACCGCAATAGCGCACCTTAATCAAGACCTCGCCCGGTGCTGGCTCTGGAATAGGAACTTCTTTTAGCTGAAAACCTTGTTTTTCTCCCATCCAGACAGATGCCTTCATTTTTTCTCTCCTTTCAGTAAATATCCCTTTCTAATAGCTCAGAGGAAATAGGCGCTATGGGTCTTGGAAAATCATTATAGATTTTCTGTTCAATCTCTACCGCGGAGTTTTTTACTTGCCAATTAGGGCTGTTCTTCAAATTAAGAACTATCTTTAGACTCTGGGCCCGGAAGAGCTCAGCCCATTTTTCAATATGCTCCCCATTTCCAGAAAGCCAGAGCCAAGCCATTTGATAATAAACCCTCGCCCTTTTTAATTCCACTTCTTCTCGTAATTGGCTTTGCGGAAAACTTAATAAAAACTGCTCATAAATGCTAACCTCTATCATTCCGCAATCTGGGTATCCAGCCCAATCCTGACAAAAACTTTCCTCAGCTAAAATTAGAAACACTCGGTCTAAGTATCTACTGGTCGGATGTCTTTTTAAAAACTGAATAAAAAGGCTCGGGTCGTGATGATTGCGAGTAGGCTTATTCTCCTGAATAAGTCTCTTGGTCTCCTGTTCCCATTTTATTCTTGCGACCTGAAACCAGACCAGCTCATTAAGCTCAGAGTCAGAGATTTCTGGAGGCGCGCCTTTTTCGCAATCTGACTCTGGGAAAAAATCTAAATTAAAATTTTTAAAAATATCCAAACATCTTTGGCTATTTTTTCCAGCCAAGATAAATTGTTCAAACGCTTCCTGCTCTTTCCCTGAGTTAAACCGCTCTACCCCCAAAAGGTAATGGCTTTTTTCTGCGTTAGCTTTTACAAAAAATCCGCCCAGAAAAAAGATAAATAAAATCCCGATTCCTTGAACTCGCCTTTTCTTAAAAAATCTGGACATAGCTATCTATAATTTTATCTCTTGAAGATTTATTTTCAATTCCTGCCTTCAATGAACAGGTATCTAAAAATCTGCCAGGCGGAGCGGGTGTAATACTTAATTCCGGTCCAGCTCATCATCTTTTTCAGGGTGCGGAAGATAAATTTAGGTCGGAAAAAGAACCGGGTATAAAGCTGATGCTGAATTTTAGCCATTTGTTTAGGAGTGAAATGCTCGGTTCTCCAGCTGGGAAGGGAATGGAGATGAGTGAATTTCTCCCAGCGCTCTTCAAAAAGAAGTGCTTGCTCTTTCATTATTTGATATAGCTCTGTGCCCGGATAAGGCACTGCCAAAGCCAGCGCAATCAACTCAGTGTCTATCTCACACATCAATTTATAGCTTTGCTCAATCTCCTCTCGGGTCTCGCTGGGGTGGGAGCCAATCATAAAAAAGGCAGTGGTGATAATCCCGAACTGGTGCGCCCAGCGAAAAGCGTTTTTTACCTCATCCAGCGTGATGTTCTTTTTGTTCAAATCCAAAATCCGTTGACTGCCGGATTCTACCCCAAAGGCAATTTTGCGACAGCCGGACTCTGCCATCATCTTCACCATCTCCTGATTGATGGCATTTACCCGGGTATCACAATCCCAGGTAATCCCCCTTTGTTTGAACTCCTGACAAATTTTCTTTAGCCGATTAGGGTTAAAGGTAAAAGTGTCATCATCTATGGTGTAATGCCGATACCCCCAGCGCTCAATGCATTCATCCACTTCTCTAAAGATATGCTCTGGAGTGCGAAACCTCACCCTTCTGCCAAAAATCAGATGAGAGGCGCAAAAGATACAATGCTCCGGACAACCCCGGGAGCTGAATAATTCTGTGCTTCTATAAAGAGTCGCGTCCAGGCCTGGGGTGCTGGCTCCTTTATAAAGAGAATGGTCAATCAAATCCCGGGCTGGATTCGGAAGCCAGTCCAGGTTATCAATTAAACCCCTGGCCGGCTCTCTTTTTATCTCGTTCCCTTTTCTCCAGACTATTCCCGCAACTCCTTCCAGCGCCTCTGCTTTTTTAATTCGCTCACAAAGCTCCAGAAAGGTTTGCTCCCCTTCCCCGATTACCCCGATGTCAAAATTAGGAAATTCAGTTAGAGTCCGCTCCGGGATTGCAGAACAATGGGGTCCTCCCCCCACCGTGATAATTTCTTTATCCGCTTCTTTTATCCAGCCCATAATTTGATGGGAAACCTTGATGTTGCAGGTCATAGAAGTAATTCCCACCAGCTTGGGCTGGCTTTTATGAGTTCTTTCCCGAATAATTCTTTCGGAAAATTTTTCCACCTCAAAATCCCAGACCTCTGGCTCAAACCCATCTCCGTATTCCCTTAATACCCCTGCCAGATAAAGCAGATTTATCGGATGCTGGACCATACTTTTTTCCACTGCGCCTTGAATCTTGGGAGGACGAATTAAGACTATTTTCAATTTTTCTCCCCACGTGGATTGGGCTTGATGGTTTTAAAATAATTTTTGGCTAAGAAAAAACTCGCTAAAGCAAAGAAAACGATGCTGATTAGCTGGGAGGTGGAAAGATGAAGAGAGGCTATTCCGCCTCTTTGGTCTGCGCGGAAAAATTCTATAAAAAACCGAGTCAAGGAATAGAGAAAAAGCATAAGCCAGAAGACCTCTCCTGGAAATTTTTTCCGCCTGCTTCTCCAGATTAAAAACAGGACAATGAGCGCGCTGAGCAGAGAACAATAAAGCTGGGTGGGATGAAGCGGAATCCCCTCTAATTCTAATGGTAATCTCCCGAGTGGATATATCCAGAGCTTTTTTAGCGGGAGCCACTCTGGCGCGGGCTTGCCATAACAACAGCCATTTAAAAAACAGCCAATTCTACCGATTGCCAGAATAATCATTGCACAGGGCGCAAGTAAATCTGCCCAGCTCCTCAAATTTAAATTATGCCATTTGATATAGACCAATGCGACCAGGCAGGCTAAAATAAATCCTCCATAATATACCAGTCCTCCTTCCCAAAAGTGGAATATCCGAAGAGGGTCTTTGATGTAGATTCGCCAGTTGACCATAACATTAAGAAGATAAGCGCCAAGCAGCCCAGAAATAAAAAGATAAATCGCTAAGTCAATCACTTTTTCTGGGTCTTCCCTGATTCGCTTGGCTTCAAAATATGCATAAATCAAGGCGCAAGAAAAAGCTAAAACCGCGAGAAGGCTATAGGAATAGACTCTAAATTTTCCCAGCTCAAAAATTATCGGATACACTTCTTAACTCCCGACAAAAAATCATCATCATTTTTTTTCTAAACCGCGGACCTGGTCTTTAGGCTGGGGGCGAAAAGAATCTATGATTAAAAGGATAATCCCAATTGTGATAGCAATGTCCGCAACATTAAAAGTAGGCCAGGTCCAGCCTTTATAGTTGAAAAGAATCTGGATAAAATCCACCACATATCCCCAGCGAAATCTATCAATCAGGTTTCCAAAAGCGCCAGCTAAAACTAAACTCAAGGCCGTGGGCAAAAGCACTGCTTGATTATCAGTGCGGAAAAAAAGGTGAATGATAATCCCGAGCGCAATCAAGCTAATGCCTAAAAAAATCCAGGCGCTAGAAGAGCCGAGCCGGTCTGAAAACATCCCAAACACCAGCCCATAGTTTTTGACAAAGATAAATTCTATTACTCTCGGAATTAAAACTATTTGCCCGTAGGGCTTAAGTGTGGAATGAATTATTAGCTTGGTTATCTGGTCCAGCAAAAAAACAGAAGGGGTAATTAAGATAATCAGCCAATGTTTTCTGGTCAGCCTCAACTCTTCCTCCTTTATAGCTCCTCTGGAGAGCCAATTCTTCCTAACACCGCACTTGCGCCTGCGACTGCAGGTCCAGAAAGATATACCTCACTCTTAGCGCTTCCCATCCGACCGATAAAGTTCCGATTAGTGGTAGCAACTGCTCTCTCCCCATCTGAAAGCACGCCTAAATGTCCCCCTAAGCAAGGACCGCAGGTCGCAGGTCCGATGATTGCGCCGGCCCGGGATAATTTTTCCAAAATCCCCTCTTTGAGCGCCTGCATATAAACCCTGCGGGTCGCGGGCAAAACAATTAACCTCACCCGAGGATGAACCTTTCTATTGCCAATCGCCTGCGCGCTGGTTCTCAAATCCTCTAACCAGCCATTGGTGCAGGAGCCGAGCACCACCTGGTCTATTTTCAATTTAGGAGCTTTGGAAATGGGCTGGACATTTGAGGGCAGGTGAGGAAGAGCGACCTGAGGCTCTAAGCTGGTGGCATCAATTTCTATTTTCCGGGCATAGCTTGCAGACCGGTCGCTCTTATAAATTTTTATTGGTCTTTGCGCTCGGTTCTTCAAATAGCTTAAAGTTATTTGGTCTGGCTCAATAATTCCATTTTTAGCTCCTGCCTCGATTGCCATATTGCAAATCGTGAATCTGCCAAAAATGCTTATCCTCTTAAGCGCTTCTCCTCCAAATTCTAATGCCATATATCTTGCGCCCTCCACCCCGATTTTGCCAATCAAAGCCAAAATCAAATCCTTGCCCGTAATCCATTTCCCGGGTCTTCCCAAAAACTCTACCCTGACGCTCTCAGGCACTCTAAACCAGAGCCTGCCAGTGACCATCCCTGCTAAAAGGTCAGTTGAGCCTACCCCGGTGGCAAAAGCTCCAAGCGCTCCATAAGTGCAGGTATGGCTGTCCGCGCCGATTACCAATTCACCCGGACTTACTAAACCCTCTTCTGGTAATAAGGCATGTTCCACCCCGCATCCCACTTCATAGAAATATCTAATTTTATATTTCCGAGCAAACTCCCTGATTCGCTTGGACTGGAGAGCGGATTTGATGTCCCGAGCTGGAACAAAATGGTCCAAGACCAGCGCAATTCGGTTTTTGTTAAATACTTTTTGGGCGTCCAGCTGTTCAAACCCTTCAATCGCTAAAGGTGCGGTAATATCATTGGCAAGCAGAAAATCCAGTCGTGCCTCTATTATCTCTCCGGGGCTAAGCTTTTTCTTTCCGCAATGGCTGGCAAGTATTTTCTCGGTTATGGTCATTCCCATAGCATCACTCCTAAAAATTTTAACCAGTTATGTTGTCTGATTCTTAAGCTGAGATAAATTCTCTTTCTTATATTCCAGCCGATTCAGCGCGTCAATGTAAGAAAGAGCAGAAGCAACAATAATATCGGTATGGGCTCCAAAGCCAGATACCTCCAGACCATTCTCCTCTATCCGAACCCGCACCTCGCCCTGAGCATCAGTGCCACCAGTAATGGCGTTGACGCTGAATAGTAAAAGTTTGCTTTTGGTCCCGGTCAGCTTGGCAATGGTCTTAAAGGTCGCGTCCACAGGACCATCCCCGAATTCTGCGTCCCGAACTAAAATTCCTTCTACCTCTATCTGGACGCTGGCCGTGGGCATCACCTCGGTCCCGGAAGTGACATTGATATATTTTAGCTGATATTTTCTGGGGATATTTAACACCTCATCCATTACCAGCGCCTCTAAATCCTCGTCAAACACCTCTTTCTTTTTATCCGCCAGGTCCTTGAAGCGCTTGAAGGCTTTTTCCATCTCCTCATCACTCAATTCAAACCCCAGTTCATCCAATCTTCTTCGGAAAGCGTGCCTTCCGGAATGCTTGCCAAGCACCAATCTACTGCTGGGAATGCCCACCTTTTCCGGGGTCATAATCTCATAGGTCAGCCGATGCTTGAGCATCCCGTCCTGATGAATTCCAGCCTCATGACTGAAGGCGTTAGCGCCCACCACCGCTTTATTAGGAGGAACCGGCATACCGGTGATTTTCCTAATCAGCCTGCTCGTGGGATAAATCTGCTCGGTGTTTATCCCGGTTGAGAAATTGAGCAAATCCGCTCTGGTGTGAATCGCCATCACAATCTCTTCCAGAGCCGCGTTCCCGGCTCGCTCGCCTATGCCATTGATGGTGCATTCCACTTGGCGAGCTCCTGCCTTGATTCCCGCTAAGCTATTAGCGACCGACAAGCCTAAATCATCATGGCAATGGACGCTTAAAATCACTTTATCTATTCCCGGGGTGTTGGCTTTGATATAACTGATTAAATTCTCAAACTCAAAAGGCAATGCATAGCCAACTGTATCCGGGATGTTTATCACCCTGGCGCCAGCCTTTATCGCAGAGCCTATCACCTGCACCAAATAACTCGGCTCGCTCCTGCTGGCGTCCTCGCAGGAAAATTCAATATTATCTATATATTTTTTAGCAAATTCTATTGCTTTCACCGCGCTTTCTATTACCTGCTCCCGGGTCATCTTTAACTTATATTCTAAATGCAGGTCTGAAGTCGCGATAAAAATATGTAGCAAGGGCTTTTTAGCGGGCTCCAAAGCCTTTAAGGCTTGTTCAATATCGCTCGGTCTGGTTCTTGCGAGACCACATACCTGAGAGGATTGAATCTCCTGACCGACCTTATAGACCGATTCAAAATCCCCTTCACTGGCTGAAGGAAAGCCAGCCTCAATCACATCTATCCCTAACTTCTCTAACTGTCTCGCCACCACTAACTTCTCTTCTATGTTCATACTTGCGCCTGGGGCTTGTTCCCCATCCCGAAGCGTGGTGTCAAAAATATATATTTTTTCAGTCATTTTCTCTCCTCTTGCTCCCCCGGTATCACCCTGATTTTCGTCTCTCGCTCCGCTCTTCTTCTCAATTTTCTCTCTTCTCTCCGCTTCCTTCTCGCCTCTCTCCGCTTGGCTCTGAGCTCTTTTTCTTTAGGTCTTAAGACTAAAAGCTCTTCTAAAAACGCCCAGGTAAGATAAGCGACCAATCCGCCAAAAAGAGTCAGTTGGGGTCTCACAAAAAGAGCGCTCAGAATTATCACCACTCCTAATAAAGGAGGCACAATCCCGTATTTGGTGTATTGAAGGTCTTTAAAGGTTCTGAACCGAATCGGGCTGACCATTAAAAATCCCGCGCCAGCAACCGCAAATAAATAGATAATCCCTAAAGCATAATGCTCAAGCCCAATGGGGCTAACATATTTGCTATAAACCATTACCGGCACCACTGGAAAACCCGCGGCCACTGGGCTGGGTATTCCTTTAAAATAGGCCCGAGACTGCTCCGCGCCAATTAAAGTATTAAACCGGGCCAAGCGGATTGCGGCTCCTGCTAAATAAACAAATCCCACTGCCCAGCCCAATTCCCCAAAAAACCTGCCCAGCCCCCAAGAAATGGCTAAAAACCCGGGCGCCAAGCCAAAGCTAACTAAATCCGCTAAAGAGTCATACTGCTCTCCAAATTCGCTGGTGCCTTTGACCAATCTGGCGATCTTGCCGTCTAAAGAATCTAAAATCGCGGAGATAAAAAGCGCCCAGGTCGCATGAATAAAATTTCCCTGAAGCGACTGTTGGATAGAATAAAATCCGAACGCCATCGCGGCTGTGGTGATGGCATTGGGGATAAGGATTGCGCCTCGTCGGCTTTTTCTTTCTTCTATCATTGTAGCCTCCCGATTATGGTTTCTCCAGCTTTGACCCGTGCCCCTTTCTTGACTGCTATTTCTGCCTCCAAAGGCAGATACACATCTAACCTACTGCCAAATTTAATCAATCCCATCCTTTGTCCAATCTCAATCTCTTTTCCAGCCCGGACATAACAAACTATCCTCCGAGCAATGAATCCCGCAATCTGGACAAACATATAAATCCTATCTTTTTCATCTTTGACAATTATTGCGTTCTGCTCATTATCCAAGCTGGCTTTATCTTTATTTGCAGAAAAGTATTTGCCGGAATGATAAATCACCTCCACCACAGTCCCGGTTCTGGGCACCCGGTTGATATGAACATCCAAAGGCGACATAAAAATACTCACCCGCTTCATCTTGCTATGTAAATATCTCTTCTCCTCCACCCCTTGTTCTATCTTGATAATTCTTCCATCCGCAGGGCTAACATAAATTCCGTTCTCCTTTGGTGTCTCTCTATCTGGGTTTCTAAAAAACCACATTGCAAAGACACTGAACAGCACAGCTGGACCAGTGAGCCACCATTTACCAAATGGAAGAGTGACCATAAAGAAAATGACGCTCCCGAACACCCATTTATGCCCCTCTTTGGCAAATATATATCCCTGATTTTGCATCAGTCCTCAGGCGCCTCCTTAGCGTCTATCCAGGGCATCATCTTTCTTAATTCTTTTCCAATCTTCTCAGCCAGATGATTCTTTTGAGCTTTAGCCAATGCCTGAAATACCGGTCTTCCAGCCTGATTCTCTAAAATCCACTCCTTGGCAAACTGACCGGATTGAATCTCTGCTAAAATCTTCTTCATCTCTCTCCGGGTTTCTTCCGTGATAATCCGCTTCCCCCGGGTCAGGTCTCCATATTCCGCGGTGTTGGAGATGGAATAGCGCATATAGCTGATTCCGCCCTGATAAACCAGGTCCACTATCAATTTCATCTCATGCAGGCATTCAAAATAAGCTATCTCCGGTTGATACCCAGCTTCCACCAGAGTCTCAAATCCTGCCCTAAGCAATTCGGTCAAGCCTCCGCAAAGCACGCATTGCTCCCCAAACAGGTCGGTCTCGGTCTCTTCCTTAAAAGAGGTCTCAATCACTCCGGCTCGGGTCGCGCCAATGCCTCTGGCATAGGCAAGCGCTAACGGAAAAGCCTTCCCGGTCGCATCCTGTTCTATGGCAATTAAAGCTGGCACCCCTCTGCCTTCCTTATATTCCCTCCGAACCAAATGCCCGGGTCCCTTGGGCGCTATCATAAACACATCCACCTCTTTGGGAGCTATGATTTGGCGAAAATGGATATTAAACCCGTGAGAAAATCCTAAGGCAGAGCCTTTTTTCAAATTAGCTCCTATCTCCTCCCGATACACTCTGGCTTGAAGCTCATCTGGTATCAATATCTGCACCACCTCGGCCTTTTTCACTGCCTCTTTAACGCTCATCACCTCAAAACCATCCTTCTTTGCCTGCTCCGTGGTTCTATCCGGAATTCCTCCAATAATCACCTTGATTCCGCTATCCTTAAGATTTTGCGCCTGGGCATGGCCCTGACTGCCATAGCCAATCACCGCGACCAATCGGTTCTTTAAGTGCTTTAAATCCGCATCCTTTTCATAATAAATTTTTACCATCTTATCTCTCCTTTCCCCTAACCTATTTATTATAATTCCATCTTGCCCATTTCCCAACCAGGCTCACTTGCTCTGCTCCTTTAACATCGCGACCAACCCGGTCCTGATTAGCTCCTTTATCCCTAATGGTTTTAAAGCATTTATAAAATTTTCCACCTCTTGCTCATCTCCCATCATCTCCAAAGCCACGGTCTCAGTCGCAACATCAATCACTTTTGCCCCAAAAACCTGTGCGACCCGAAGCGCCTCATCCCTCCCTTTCTCCGAGGTGGATACCCGAGCCAAAATCAGCTCTCGGCCAATATATTCCCGCTCTGAGACATTCCAGACCTTAATCACATCCACCTGCTTGTTCAGCTGTTTAACTATCTGCTCCACTACCTTATCATCACCATTGGTGACTATGGTCATCCGACTAACAGTCGGGTCCCTGGTGGGCGCAACATTTAAGCTCTCTATATTATATCCTCTTGCGCTGAATAATCCGCTAATCCTGCTCAATGCGCCAAACCGGTTCTCCACTAAAAGAGAAATCGTATGTCTCATCCCTTCCTCCTAAATTGTTTCTTTTTGTTCTTCTTCACTGGAGGCGCTACAATCGTGTCATAAACCGTCTTTCCTGGGGGAATAATTGGAAGAACATTCTCCTCCCGATGCACCCGGAAATCCATCAAACACGGTTCATCATTAAAAAGCGCCTCTTTTAACACTGGCTCCACCTCCTCCGGGTCAGTGATAATATAGCCTTTCACTCCATAAGCCTCTGCCAACAACTTAAAGTTCGGCTGACAGGCAATGCAGGTATGAGAATATCTTTTATTATAGAAAAGCTCCTGCCATTGCCGAACCATCCCTAAAAATTGATTATTTAAAATCGCCACCTTCACAGGAATATGATATTGCGCCACGGTCGCTAACTCCTGGATATTCATCTGGATACTTCCATCCCCAGCAATATCCACCACAACTTTATCCGGTCTTCCTAACTTGGCGCCAATTGCCGCAGGGAAGCCATAACCCATAGTGCCAAGCCCGCCTGAGGTAATCAAAGTCCGAGGCTGGTCAAACTTGTAAAACTGGGCCGCCCACATCTGATTCTGACCCACCTCTGTGGTGATAACCGCATCTCCTTTGGTCAGCTTATAAATCTTCTCCACCACCAACTGAGGCCTGATAAATTTTTTACTCGGCTCATACCTCAAAGAATGTTCCTCTTCCCAAGCCTCTATCTGGCTAAGCCAGTGCTTCCGATGAGCAGGAATGGTATGAGGATGCTTTTTAATCTCTTCCAATAATTGACCGAGCACGGTCTTAACATCCCCCACGATTGGGATATGAGCAGAGATATTTTTGGAGATACTGCTCGGGTCTATGTCAATATGAATCACCTGGGCATTGGGCGCAAATTCATCTAACTTGCCAGTCACCCGGTCATCAAACCTGGCTCCTATCGCAATCAATAAATCACAATCCCGAACCGCGCGATTAGCGGTCCAGGTGCCGTGCATCCCTAACATCCCCATAAATAGCGGATGCGTGCCCGGAAAAGCGCCTAAACCCATTAAGGTCAAGGTCACTGGCACCTGCTCTTGCTCCGCCAGCTCCCGAAGCTCCTTACCCGCACCGGAAATAATCACTCCCCCACCCGCGTAAATCACTGGCTTCTCTGCCTTGATGAGCGCAGAAACCGCTCGCTCAACCTGCTTGGGATTGCCTCTTAGAACCGGGTTATAGCTTCTTAATTTTACCTTATCTATTTTTTCAAAAACCGCTTTGCCACTGCTAACATCTCTGGGAACATCTATCAGCACCGGACCAGGTCTTCCAGTTTTAGCAATGTAAAACGCCTCCTTAACTATCCGATGAAGCTCCCTCGGGTCCTTGACCAGATAATTATATTTGGTGATTGACCGGGTAATCCCCACCGCATCCGCCTCTTGAAAAGCGTCCCCGCCAATCAGCGCGGTCGGCACCTGACCAGTAATCGCAACTATCGGCGCTGAATCCATATAAGCATTGGCAATGCCGGTGGTCAGATTGGTCGCACCCGGTCCAGAAGTCGCAATGCAGACCCCAACCTTACCAGTTGCTCTGGCATAGCCATCCGCAGCGTGAACCGCGGCCTGCTCGTGCCGGGTGAGAATAAACTTAATCGGTGAATCAAAAAGAACATCAAAAATATGAAGCAACACCCCGCCCGGATAACCGAACATCACCTCCACGCCCTCTTCTAAAAGCGTTTCTATCAGAATCTCTGCTCCAGACTTTTCCATTCTATCCCCCTTATTATTCCAGCACCGCCCCCTTATTCGCAGAACTGACCATCCTCGCGTATCTCGCTAAATAACCAGTTTTTATCTTTGGCTTAAAAGGCTTAAGCCTAACTAACCGGCTCTTAAGCTCATCCTTGCTAATTTTTAGCTCAAGTCTCCGATGAGGAATATCTATTAAGATTTTATCCCCATCCTTCACCACCGCAATCGGTCCTCCTGCGCCTGCCTCTGGTGAAATATGACCTATGCAGGGACCACGGGTGCCCCCGGAGAACCTACCATCTGTAATCAATGCGACCTTCTCTGCTAAGCCCATTCCAACAATCGCGCTGGTCGGAGAAAGCATCTCCCTCATCCCGGGTCCACCTCTGGGTCCCTCATACCGAATCACCAATACCTCTCCGGGCTTTACCCGCTTAGCCAATATCGCTCTCATCGCCTCTTCCTCAGAGTCAAAACACTTGGCTCTTCCCTCAAACCTCATCATCTTCTCGCTGACCGCGCTCTGCTTAACCACCGCGCCATCTGGGGCTAAATTTCCAAATAAAACCGCAATCCCTCCCTCCTTCCGATAAGGATTATTGAGCGGACGAATCACCTCATCATTGATATATTCTGGCGCGCTTCTGACCAGCTCCTTTATCCTACTCCCTGAGACCGTCAGATTATCTTTGAGCATTTCCCTCAACCGCCATAGCACCGCTGGAAT
>Ga0172364_10002222_pt1 | contig 15372 bp, 10 predicted proteins | sample LakKivSesite10cm_FD_114545 | JGI IMG/M metagenome (GOLD analysis project Ga0172364, IMG submission 114545) | Sediment microbial communities from Lake Kivu, Rwanda - Sediment site 10cm | ecosystem: Environmental > Aquatic > Freshwater > Lake > Sediment | place: Rwanda: Western Province, Lake... | reverse complement strand
TTTGCTTCAACCAATAATGTTCCACTCCCGGCAAAATTATCAAGTATAGTCCCGCGGTCCTCCGGATAGATATAATTCAATAATGCACGCACCATCTTCGGATGGAATTTACCTTTATAAGGATGAAAATAATGGGTTAGGTATAAAGAAGGCTCTTCTCTATTAGCAAAGTAATCCTGTAGTCTCTTACCAATGTTTAGACTAATAGATGCGGGAATTCGGTATATGTACTTTGTAAGATGTGAAAACAGGATATCCACATTTCTTTCGACCTCTTTTTCGTTTCTGCTGAGTTTTGAGATATACTCTGATTTTTCAAGAAAGTATTGATGGGTAATGAATCTGAAAAGAACAGAATTTTTTATCTGGAAGTATTGAACATTTTTATCTAATGTTCCCTCAGGAAAAATTTCTTGTAATAAAGCCTTGGCTGGTTTTGCGGTGCTTATGATTAAATATATCTCCCGTGTATAGGCAAGCCTTGATACTAATTTTTTAATATTTTTTATGTTTTGAGAAACACCAGAATATCCCTGAATTTTACCGTAGGGGAGCTCATGGGTAATAAAATCCTGAATACGAATTTGGGAATCGGTAAATCGATTTAACGGTTCCTCAGTTAATTTGTCAGTAAAATTGTAGATTGGTTCAATTTTGCCGAATAAACTTTCCAATTCCAGACGAGCAAATTCATTGGTCTCGTGCGCGCTCTTTATATTATTAAAAATTTTAAAATACCAGTAAACCATTGCTTTTGATTTGGTTACACCTCAGCCTTTATCCGCGCAATTGAAACAACCTTATCACCTTTTTCCAGTGTGATAATCTTTACACCCTTTGCCTGCCTGCCCATCACCCTTATTGCATTGACTGGAGTCCTTATTCCCTTACCACTCTTGGTCATTGCTATCAAATCATCTTCATCATTCACATTTACTGCACCTGCAACCTTACCGGTCTTTTCATCAATGGTCATTGCCTTCACACCCTTACCACCCCTGCCCTTCTCATTAACATCAGCAAATTTTATTCTTTTGCCCAAACCATTCTCACCGATAATGAGCATATCCTCATCCTCACGGGCAATATTAAAATTCACCACCTCATCTCCTTTTTCCAAACGCATACCCCTTACACCACTCGCATTCCGGCCCATGGGTCGCGTTTTCTTCTCAGAAAATCTCAAGGTTTGGCCATTGTGCGTAGTCAATAAGACCGAATCCTTTCCTGTAGTCAATTCAGCCGCAATCAAACGGTCATTCTCTTCTAATTTAATGGCGATAATACCTTTTTTCCTCACATTCTCATATTCATCAAGCGCGGTCTTCTTTACCTTTCCTGATTTTGTAGTCATAAAAATAAAGAATTTATTAGAAAATTCTTTTATAGCGAGGCAGGCATTAACCTTTTCACCCTCACTCATTTCAATAAGATTGGCAATCGACCTTCCCCTGGAAAATGGTCCTGCCTCAGGAATTTCATAAACCTTTGTGGCATAAACCTTGCCGCGATCAGTGAAGAAAAGGAGCGTATCTGTAGTCTTTGAGATCAAAAGTTGATTGGCAAAATCTTCTTCGCCCGTTTCCACAAGTTTCCGACCCTGACCGCCCCGAGTCTGATTGCGATATGTAGTAATGGGCTGGCGTTTGATATAACCACGCTGGGTAAGTGTAATCACCATATCTTCTTCTGCAATCAGGTCTTCAATTGTAAGTTCTTCGGGCTCCATTTCTGATATTGTCGTCCTTCTACTATCCTGATAACGATTGGCAAGTTCATTTAATTCTTTTTTTATTACACCATATACACCTTTTGGTGATGCAAGGATTGATTTTAATCGAGCAATCTCTTTTATCAAGCCTAAATACTCTTTTTCTAAAGTCTCTTTTTCAAGATTGGTCAGACGAGCGAGACGCATATCAAGTATTGCCTGTGCCTGGATCTCAGTAAGCGAAAATCTTTTCATCAAACGTTCTCTTGCTACCTTTACATCTGCTGATTTTTTAATGATGTTGACAACCTCATCAATATTCTCAATGGCAATCTTTAATCCCTCAAGAATATGCGCCTTCTTTTCTGCCTCAGCCAGTTCAAACTTTGTCCTACGAGTAATTACCTCAAAACGATAATCTAAGAAATATCTGAGTGCATGTTTTAAGGTAATTGTCCTGGGTACACCATCAATTAAAGCGAGGATTTGTATACTGTATGTAGTTTGTAAATTTGTATATTTATAGAGATTATTTAATACAATCTCAGGGGTTGCATCCCTTTTCAATTCAATAACTACCCTTATGCCATCTTTGTCCGACTCATCCCTTAAATCAGAAATATCTTCTATTTTCTTCTCTTTAATCAACTGTGCCATCTTTTCCAGTAAGGATGCCTTGTTTACCTGATAGGGAATCTCCATTATCACAATTGCCTGTCTACCACCTTTTAAGTCTTCAACCTTTATCTTTCCCCGAATCACAATCCTGCCCTTGCCCGTCAAATATGATTCTTCAATTCCTTTTCTGCCTGCAATGATGCCGCCTGTGGGAAAATCAGGTCCCGGAATTAATTTCAGGAGTTTTTTGTCTTCTGTTTCCGGGTCATCAATCATTGCATTTAATGCATTGATAACTTCACCAATATTATGGGGTGGAATATTGGTTGCCATTCCCACGGCAATACCTGAGGCACCATTACACAAAAGATTGGGAAAACCTGCGGGTAGAACTGTTGGTTCTTTAAGCCGGCCATCAAAATTGGGAATAAAATCTACAGTGTCTTTTTCCAGGTCTTTCAGGAGTTCTTCAGCAAGGGACACAAATCTGACCTCAGTATAACGATATGCCGCTGCAGCATCACCATCAATTGAACCGAAATTACCTTGACCATCAATTAGGGGATAACGCATTGAAAAGTCCTGCGCCATCCTGACCAGGGCATCATAGATTGCCATATCACCATGTGGATGATATTTACCAAGCACATCGCCGATCACTGTAGCACTCTTTTTATGGGCACGATTTGAGGCAAGACCTGCCTCATGCATTGCATAAAGGATTCTGCGCTGGACTGGTTTAAGGCCATCGCGTACATCAGGCAGTGCCCTGCCCACGATTACGCTCATTGCATAATCAAGATAGCTTGATTTTATCTCTTCTTCAATATAGACTGCACTTATACGCTCTTCCATATTTTCATTATAGCCAAAAATAAGTGCGAGTCAAGGTGCGATGGGCTGGAAAAATCTATCTAAAGAAGGGTAGCCCTGTGATTGAAGCCAGACTCTCCTGTGCCTTTTCTTTCACCTTGTTCTGGGCATCATTGAATGCTGCAATAATCAAATCCTGAAGCATATTGATATCCTTCTCTGTCATTATCTGGGGTTCAATCTTTATCGAGATAACATTCTGCTCACCATCCATTTCTATTCTCACCATTCCACCACCCGCACTACCTTCAACGCGGATCTTTTTTAATTCCTCACGCAACCGTTCCTGTAATTTCACTGCCTCTTTAAAAATATCCTTCAACGCTTCTTAACCTCTGAGGTTCTTAACTTCATAACCTCTTCTTTTTATCTCACTTCTTCACCATCAAACATCGTTTTTATTGTATCAGCAAGACTTTCAGAATTTTTCTGTGGTTCTCCAATTTTGATATCTAAATTAAAATCTTCGCCAAGGATATTTTTCAGCGCTTCACTCAATATTTTTTGATTATCTATCAATGCTTTCTGCTGAAACTCATTCTTAACCAAAATTTTCACAATCTTACCATTGAGTTCAACCTCAGTCTGGTAAATGATTGCAGCGAGCTTTGGACTTTTTTTGCTTAATTGAACGACCAAGCGCTCTTTGTTGCTCAATACCCTCTGTGATTCAAAAATATCCTGATTATTTTTCATCTGTTTTGTATTGTTTGTCGGGAAACCTGAGGCAAGCTGGGCAAAGAGTAATTCCAGAGCAATCCTTGGATTTATTGACCGCCTTATTGTATCCTCAAATCTCAGACAGGTTTCAATGAGGTGTATGAGCCGGAAATTATCTAAATTAATGCCTTTCAATAAGTTAATCTCTTCTGCCGTAGATTCAATAAGTTCATAGTTGAGTCCGATATGTGCAAGTAATATCTTTCTTAGATAATTAATTAATCCATGATATATCTCAAGGACATCAGCCCCTTCTTCTATACTTTTATTTAACAATAAAAATACTCCTGCAAGATTGTTTTGAACAATCTTATTTATCAACTCAATATAAAAATCAACACTTAAAAATCCAATGAGTTTGAAAACATGATCTTCGGTTATCTTACCTTCAATAAATGATGATAACTGTTCAAGAATACTCTCGCCATCACGAATACTCCCGTCAGCCCGCAATGCCAGATAATAAAGGGCTTTTTCAGTAATCTCAAGTCCTTCTTTGTCTGCGATAGATTTCAAACGCCGGGTGATTTCACTGATGGATAATCTTTTAAATACAAAACGCTGGCACCGGGATATAATAGTGGCAGGAACCTTTGCTGGATTTGTTGTCGCCAGAATAAATATGACACTCGGTGGCGGCTCTTCAAGGGTTTTAAGCAGGGCATTGAATGCCTCCTGGGTGAGCATATGGACCTCATCAATTATATAGATTTTAAAACGTCCCTGAAGGGGTGCATATTTTATACCATCCCGCAGGTTTCTTATTTCTTCAATCCCACGATTTGATGCACCATCAATCTCTATAACATCAATACTCCGACTGGCAGTGATTTCCCTACAGGATGGGCATTCCTGGCACGGATAAATCGTGGGTCCATTTATACAGTTTAAACTTTTGGCAAAAATCCGGGCAGTTGTAGTTTTACCCACACCTCTTGGCCCGGCAAATAAAAATGCATGGCCAATTGCACCACTATTAATTGCACCTTTTAATGAGAGGACAATATGGCTCTGCCCTGTGAGTTCATCAAAATTTTGGGGTCGATATTTTAGCGAAAATACCCTGTGAGCCATAAGAACAATTAGTAGATGATTAAATGGTTAAATATATTTTCCAACGTGCTCCCTAATCCCTGTGCCCTGCTCCCTAAAATCCGGTCGTGCAACCCCAATTCACCAGCCATCTCAGGAACAGCAGGACAAAGAACTCAGCTCAGGCTACCTTAGGACCAGCCCATTTCTACTTACCGTTGCTTCCTTCCGGACCTGGCGGGGTTTGTAGCCGGTGCTTTCATAAGACCCGAACCTCAACATTCTTAAATCCTTGCTGTTGCCCCTGAAATATCTGATTCAGAGGGGTATTCAATCCCGCGTAAGCGGATTTCGGGTCATCCCGCACCAATTTTTGTCAAAATTTATAAGCTTTGCAAAAAACCTTATTCCCATAAAAGAACATACTCTCCGGTTAATAGCTTAAAATATGGTGCGGGATTCAGGGCACCGCTAACTCCCCATTTAGCACGACCGGGATTATCTTCTAAAATCGATCTTCTCAAAAAGAAATTCTTGTGGTTTTATACCACAGGTTCCAATCCCTGCTCTAACAAGAAATGTTTGATAACCCCCAACATCCTTGGTGTCAATCTCACTGAGCCTTTGGTATTCAGGCATTCTGATGCTTGCAAGGAAGGTTGGGTCAGCAGACCATTCATTAATCTTAACCAGAACATTTTTCCCAATTTCTGGATGTAAACGAAGATAACCGAGCACATCCTCAAGCACATTTTTTAATCTGTAAGAGGCAAGCCGGTTATTCTTTACAAAACTCTTGCGCATTACAATTGCAAAATAGGGCATTGATGGCATAACATACCGATTAATGAGACCTTCATCAAGGATAGTGTCACCAGCATATAACATATAACTGCGATAAGGTTCTAGAATAAATATTGCATCCACTTTTTTATTTGACAGTGCTATTCCCAATTCTTCAATGCTTAGTGGAATTTTGGTAATTTTCGTCAATTTTTCTGTTGCCAGATTGGGTACGATTAAATTAAAAAGATAAGAATCATCAATCAGATAGCCGACCTTCTTACCGTTTAAATCCTTCAGCAGTTTCATCTTGGTGCCTTTTGGTATGACGATAGCATCAGAAAAACCTTTAAAAGAAATTGAACTGAGCGCCTTTACTGTATCACCATTTATACTTGGCGAAATGAATAAACTATACCAGGGGACTGAACAGATATCATAGTCTCCCCTTTTCAGCCCTTCAAGCGGGTCACCTTTTATTGTTACAAATTCTGGATCAACCTTTTCAATCTTAAAATATCTTCTGGTGGTATCGGCTTCAGCAACATAAAAGGGCAATGAGCCGAAGGATTTATCAACACCAATGCGAATCTTTACTGGTTGTGCTTCTTTATACTGAGGGTAGCCGATAACAAATAATAATATTAGTAAACCAACGAAGATAAAGATATTAAGAATTACCTCGGTTGTCCGTGCACTCATTTTTTCTCCTTTAATAACTTATCCGCCTTCTGTAAATATTCCATTGCCTTTTTGGTGTTTCCGATTTCACGATAGGCAAAGGCAAGATCGGTTAAAAGATCAATATTTTCTGGTTCTAAAGGCAGTGCCCTTTCTTCATAGATCTCAATTGCCTTTTTATAATTTTTTTCCTGGGCATAACATACACCGATATAGAACCAGCCAGCAAAATCATCCTGTTTTACGGCAACAAGTCGTTCAAAATATTTCCTTGCCTCAAGCCATCGATTCATTCTTATCAGAAGTTCACCAAGGAAATAAAGGGCGTCGGGGTCATTGATTAATAATTCAGCCGACCTTGTGAGATGGTTGAGTGCCAGTGTATCATTTTTTAAATTAAGATAGACGATGCCCACCAGGTAGTGGCTCCGACCATACCCTTCATTCTCTTTTACAAATTTCTCCACATTCTTCTCTTGTGTAGTTAATCCTTCGTTATATCCGAGTTTAACTTTGATGAATTGATCTAGTGCATCCCTTTTTTTCTCTTTATACAAGGTTATCATTTCACTAACCAGGTTTTGATTAAATTCAACATTCTTGAAGAGTAGATTTTTCAATTTCTCATAATCTTTTTCAAACGCCTTTATGGAATTATTCGTATAAAAAATACAAGAATCGTATACCTGTTTATCAAAAAACATTTTACCAATAAAATAACTTGCCTCAGCATTTTCTTTGTCAAATTCCAGAACTTTCTGATAAGACTTCATCGCCCTGTTTTTGTCTCCCATATCTGCATAAACATTGCCCTCCAGAATATATTGACTCGCATTTATCGGATCAAGTTGCTTGGCAAATTGGAGATTTAAAAGCGCCTCTTGATAATTTTTTTCCAGACTGGTTTTTAATGCCGCATTATAAAATGCCTGCCAGAATACAGATATATTTTTTCCTCCCTCATCAGATTTTAACCAGTTGATGGTCACTACTGAATCTCGTTTGTATGCCTCCTGGAATGCCTTGCTCGCTTCTACATAATTACCGAGTCCGATTTCTGCCTTACCTAAAAGGCAATATGCTCCATAATATTCAGGAGCGGTCTTTGTTCCAACCAATGCCTGATCCTTTGCCCGTGCATATTCACCTTGCCGGATATATATCTTACACGCATTCTCCCAGGTCGCCGGACAGTCAATAAAAAAGAGAACAATAAAAAGTAATATGATCAGCACTTTTTTCATTTATTGCCTCCTCATAGTCTATTCTATATAAAATGCCTTTCAAGTCAATAGCCAAAATCGCAGAGTAACAAAACAATACTCCTCTTTTTTCCTTTTCACAATTTAAACAATAATTTCCCTCTTGATTTTTTATAATTTATGTATATTATTAAATTAATGAATAGCATGTTAGGTAGAGCCTGGGCTGAGATTTATCTTGATCGGTTGATAAACAACTATTTTCTTATAAGCAATATTTCAGCTAACAAAAAAATAATGGCCGCGATCAAAGCCGATGCCTATGGCCACGGTGCAGTAGAAACTGCCAGAACCTTGCAAAAATTTGGCGTTGATATGTTTGGTGTGGCAAGTGCGGAAGAAGGTATTGAATTGAGGCTTGCGGGAATCAACTCAAAGATCATCATCCTCAGTCCGGTTCTGGAGAATCAGATTGATGAAGTCATTGAATATAATTTAATTCCAACGATCTCGGAACTCGTGTTCTTTGAAAAATTAAACAAGAAATTGCAAAAATTTAAAAAATCCATTCTTGTTCATATTGAGGTTGATACGGGTATGACCCGCACTGGATTTGCCTATGATGAAACATTTAATGCAGTTAAAAAAATCAACAACTCTCCTTATATAAAAATTGAAGGAATATTCTCCCACTTCCCATTAGCGGATTCTGATGGCGCATTTTCTAAAAAACAGATACAGAATTTCTCCCGATTAATTGCGCAATTAGATAGCATGAATATAAAGCCAAAATTTGTTCACCTGGCGAACTCTTCAGGTATTTTTCGTTTTCCTGAATCCCATTTTAATTTAGTCCGTCCGGGAATTTCTCTTTATGGACTAACATCGTCACCCAAGGTTATTTATAATAACCATTTCAAACCAGTGATGAGTTTGAAATCAAGAATTGTAAACATACGCGAAGTACCGGCCAACACACCTGTAAGTTATGGTCATACTTACCGAACAAAAACGAGGAGCGGAATTGCAACGGTAAGTGTGGGATATGGGGATGGTTATCCCAGGCTACTCTCCAACAATGCGGAAGTTTTGTGTCATGGCAAAAGGGCAAAAATTGTAGGAACAATTTGTATGGATTTAATAATGATTGATGTAACTGACATTCCCCGCGCAAAATTAGGTGATATTGTTACACTAATTGGCAAGGATGGTTCTGAAGAGATTAAGGTTGAAGAACTGGCACAAAAATGTAATACTATCGTCTACGAAATTACCTCAGGCATTGGACCAAGGGTTGCAAGGGTATTTAAATATAAGGATAAAATTGTCAGTGTTAGAAATCTATTAGGAAGATGGTTGAATCATCAGCATTCAAGTCGCAATATTAATTCAAATAAAGGAGGTTAGTATGAAGCGCTTGGCTTTACTGCTGGTCTTTGTCTCCATATTTGCTCAGGAGGCAACGCATACTGTAAAACCTGGTGATACACTGTGGGATATTGCCGGGTTTTACTATCAGAACCCGTTTTTATGGCCTTATATATGGCGGGCAAATCTGACCCAGATTGAAGACCCGCACTGGATATACCCTGACCAGGTATTTGTCATTCCACCTTCACCTGAAGAATCACTTGGTGTGGTACCACCACCAAGTGAAACTGCAGTTGTGGTTCCCCCTGAAATCGTCCCTGAAGAAGCATACACTTACACTTATGTTCCTCCTGCGCCACCGGGTAAAAAAACCGCTGAAGTTATTTCTGTGGTAAAACCTGAAGAGCACATATTCAGTGAAGATATCATCCATCGTGCCGGCTTTATTCTCACTGAAGACCTTCCTTTATGGGGTACGATTACCGGAACCGAGCCTACCGGCGAGAAGAATATCAGTGCCTATAAAACGGTCTATATTGACCGTGCAAATGATGTAAAGGCTGGCGATATCCTTACCATTTATCGTCCAGGCAAAAGCATCAGCCATCCAAAAACCGGTGAATTCTTAGGAAAAGAAATAATCGTGCTTGGAAGGGCAGAGGTTGAACAAGTTGGAGAAGAAGGTTCTCGGTGCAAGGTGATTGATTCTTATGATATTATAAGAAATGGTGACCTTGTCACACCTTATCAACCGCAGTTGGCCCCTGAGAATGTCACACTTTTACCAGCATCAAAAGAGCTTGAAGGCTATGTTGTAGAGGTAAAATCAACGGAAAATATAACACCACCCCATGTCTTTGTATACCTTGACCAGGGCGAAAATTCTGGTATTGCAGTTGGTGATATCTTTGATGTCTATCAGGAACGCGTCGTTGGTGGTAAAAAGATGCCTGATTTTACAATTGCCAAGGTTCAGGTAATAAGTATATTTGAAAGGGTTTGCATTGGATTACTCCGCTGGGAGCTAAAGGTTCCAGTTGTAAAACGGGGCGAAAAATGCCGTCTGGTAATGGAGGCGCGATGAGGGAAAAGGAAGCATTAAGTCAGGTTTACCTCTTCAGGGAACTGACACCCAGTGAGATGGATATCCTGATATCTATCTCAAAAGAACGGCGTGCGAAGAAAAATGAAGTGATCTTTAAAGAAGGCGATATTGGTGACGCATTTTATTTGATTGTTTCTGGTAGTATCCGGATCTCGACAATTGTACCTGGTGTTGGTGAAGAGGCACTGACAATCTTGCGTGAAGGTGAATATTTCGGTGAGATGGCGCTGATTGATGATGCCCCACGTTCCGCATCAGCAATTGCCAATGATGATACAATATTGTTATGCATTGGCAAAGATGATTTTCGCAGACTTCTTGCCAAGGATACAGGCATTGCCTACAAACTGCTCTGGGTTTTTACAAAAACACTCTCGGCACGATTAAGAAAGACCGATGAACAATTAAAGAGCATATTTTCAATTGCAAAAACTTTCTGAATAAACAGGGGTAAACAAGGGATAAAAGGCGTAAAAAGGGATTAACAAGGGGAATATTGAATAACCACCGAGTATTTATATGGGTAAGATTTTAATCCTTTTACTGGCGCTTTCGTTGATTGTGGAAAGAGTAACCGAGAAGATTTTGTATATTTTACCTGCAGGGAAAAATCGGGTGTATGCCTGGTTTGTGAGCACAGTTCTCGGATTAATTGTTGCCTTTTCATTCCAATTTGGATTTATCAAGGAACTCGGCCTTGATACTGGTTCAAACATCAGCCACTGGATTGATTATATTATCAGTGGACTCTTGATTGCCTGTGGTAGCGAACCAATCCATTCAATCGTTGATGGATTAGCATACAAAAGGGATGAGCTGAAAAGGAAGGCGAAAAATGTTTGAAATTTTTGCCGGCAAGGATCCGCAAAAGGCATTACAGCGTGCCCAGGAATATGTCAAAGAGGGGAAGAATCAATCAGCAATTAAGGTTCTGGAGGAAAATCTAACTGAGACTGAGGAATCTTTTCCTTTATATCTGGAACTTGCCCGATTATATTTTGAAAACGAACAACGAACAGAAGCTGTAGAAACACTAAGAACTGCACAGGTTGCTGTTCCTTCAAGGGTAGATGAAATTATTGGGTTGCTTTCGGATTACTTTTTCCGCTACACATCAATAGATGCTGGTGATTTTCTGTTACAGTTATATGTAAACCAGGAACAGTATGAAGAATTATTCAAGGTTTTAAGGGCATTTAATGAACGGGAGATAAAATTACTGATCAATCGCTATGAAAAATTGAAACAGCACATTATCACCAAGAAAGTGATATCAAAACATGATTTTGAAAATCTAATTATCTATGGCACAATCATCTTCATTTATCAGGATGGTAAGACAGCACTTGAGAACATAGAATTTCTTCTGAATGCGGGAGGGTTTGGAAAACAATTACTTGGTTGGGCAAAGGCAATGGCACGGGAAAGATTCAATGACCCATATGCTGCATTATTATTACTCAAAACCGAAGCGGGTACGGAACATTCTACCGAGGCATTGAATCAAGCACAGCGTATCTATGAAAAATTTCCTGATTTTATTGATCCATTGCTTGACACCTTCATTACAATCCATCCCCCATCAAATTTAGAAGCAACCTTCAGCCAATTTATAACCGAATTGTATGTAAAAAAAGGTGACCTTGATGCCTCATTATCAAGACTGGAGGCATTACTAAAAAAAGACCCATCAAAGATTGACGATGTAATAAAAACCTTAAGGGAACTACAGAGGATAAATCCCAAAAATTTAAAGGTTTTGTTCAGCCTTGCAGATAATCTGCTCCATGCTGGACGCATTTCTCTGGCAATAAATGAATTTGAAAGGATTCTTGAGAGCGCACCAGACCAGCACTCGGAGGTAATGCAGAGATATGAAAAGGCATTTGAAAAAGAACCGAACAATCCCCTTGTTATTCAGAGTTTGGTAAATTTCTATCTAAAGCAAAAAAAGATTGATGAGGCGGTGCAGGTAATTGATAAGGCATATAATATAGACCGTGGCTTAATTGATGAGTATATCTTAAATCTCAATTTAATACTGGAAAATGCTCCGGAAAATATCTATGCCCTTTATCTTTTAGGAATATGTTATAGTCATAAAGGCGAAAATGAAAATGCTTCATTAATATTTGAAACGCTCTTGGAGAATAAAAAATATGAATTGGTCAATCGGGCATTAACCGAAATTTTGAAGATAAAACCACGGGATCCTGTTTATCTAAATCTCAAGGCAAAAACCTTAATTAACTTGAATAAAGATGATGAGGCATTTGCATTATTAAAGCCGCATATTGAAGAGGAAGAAAACTTAATTGCCTTCGTAGCTACGCTCGATACACTTTTAAATCATAAACCTGAACATGCGAAGAGGATAATAAAAATATTTGAAAGGCATAGGGATACAGAACCCACGGTCTTTGATATTGCCTTATCTCGGGGCTATGCATTTGCTGGTGAATATAACCAGGCAATAAAGAAATTCGACGAACTCTTGACAAAACCCGATACAAAGGAACCCGCAAAGCGGGCATTATTAGAGGTAATAAAAGAAAGACCCAAGGCAGTACCTCTGCTTTTAACTGCGGCAAGAACCTTTATGAAGGATGGTGAGATTGAAATCGCTACCCAATTTTTCAAAACCGCACAGGTTGTGGACCCGAAGGCATTCTTTGAAATCATTGATGAATTTTATGATACGCTTAAGGCATTCCCGAAAGACCGTGAAGTCTGGACTTTATTGATTGATACATTCTTCCATCGTAAACTTTATGACCGGGTGATTGAAGAAACGAAAAAGGGTATCGAAGTTTTTGGACCTCAAGCCCAGTATTTCAATCTGAGGTTGGGACAGGCATTTGTGGAAGGTGGTAATTTAAGCGATGGCGTTAGGCCCCTGATGCTTGCCCTTGATGGAGAAATTGATTATGCTAATGAAGTCATAAAATATTTAGATAAAATTCTTGCCGTAGATAAGAGTAATGTGCCGGCACATTTTGCCCGGGGTCGGGCACTGGCACGAGCAAAGAGAATTGATGAAGCAGTAGAGGAGTATCTGCTCACGGCCCGGATTGTTCCCGCAAGGGCAGAATATGTGCTGGAGGAGTTGAAATCCCTTTCTACAAAGGCGATTGCCAATCCTCGGGTTGTCTTTGCAATGGGCGCTGTTGAGATAAATTTAAAAAAGTATCAGGAGGGGATAAAACATCTTTTACAATCCTGCGAACTGGATAATAATCTGGTCCCGCGGATCCTACCACTACTTGAAAAATTACAATCACAATCTCCTTCAGCACTGTTGTCATTCAGTCTGGCAAGGGTTTATTATCTGGCAAACATAAAGACCGCCGCAATAAAATTATATATCAATGCCCAGACACAGGACCATTCATTCCGCGAACCGGCAATATCGGAAATGAAAAGAATCTGTTCCGAAGAACCCCAGGATATAGAAGCCCGCAAAGGATTGGCGCAGATTTATTTTGACTATAACAATCTTGAAGACGCCCTCTATCTAATTGAGGAAATCTATCAAGTTGATAAAAAAGAGGCACCGTGGATAAAACAGTTTATCCTGCAAATTCTTTCTAAAAACCCCACCCATATGCCATCTTACTATTTTTTGGGTAAGGTTTTCCTCACTGAAGAAAATTATGCAAAGGCAATTGAAATCTACAAGAAACTCACAGAGATTGCACCTGCAGAAATTCCCGGTGTTATTGAGATACTAAAAGTATACTATGAAAAATCACCCGAATTAATGCATTATACCGGAATTTTATACAAAAAGATTGGAAATATGAATATGGCAGCCGAATTGTTTATGAAATTATTTGATAGAGAACCAAAGTTTGGTGATAATTTAATTCCTCAACTCAAAGAAATTATTGTCAAGGATGAAAAATCTGTACCGGTCTATATGCTTTTAAGCCAGATCCATAGTTATAAAAAGGATTATGAACGGGCAATTGAGTATCTAAAAAAACTTGAAAATCTTCTGCCGGAAAAGAAAGAAGAAATTTTGTTGAAACAGGGGCAATTGTATTTTGAAAAAGGTGAAGTAAACAAAACTCTGGAGATATATACAAAACTTTTACAAGAAACAAAAAATCGCGGCGTTGTATACAAAACCATAAGAAAGATAAGAAATGAGTATTTTAATCAGAAATTGAAAGAGATAACTGGCGATACCGATGATGATAGGTTATTAAGGGCAAATATATATTTATTAATGGATAAAATAACTGATGCAAAAAAGGAATTGAATTTAATCAGCCCAAATGTAACGCAAAAAAGAGATTATATAATTTTGAAAGCAAGAATATTACTAAAAAAGAATCAACCCATTGACGCCCTGGAAACACTGAGGACATTGCCTGTTGATAAAGATACCGGATTGCTCTATGCAGATGTCTATGAGGCGCTGGGCTCTTATACTGCAGCGGCAAGTGCGCTTAAAGTACTCGGAGATGATTTGCTTTATCCAAGGATTGAAAGATATGAAAAAATGGCACAGGAGCGACGATTGGGCAGGGGAAGATATTTTATTGAAGGGAGGATTTAATGAAATGCCCATTCCTTGTTAAAAGAAAGGAAATTTTTGATCGCGATGGCAAAAAGATTGGTGAAGAAATAGAGATTAAGGATTGCATAAAAAATGAATGTATGGTCTATGATGGCGCGGCAAAGTTATGTTCATTGCTTTCTTCCAATATCAAAAATGGTATTATTATTGAGGATTTTAAAAATGGCGTTAAAGAATTAAAAGACGAAATGTTCCAGCGTAATGAGGCACTGGGGGTTGTTGTTTCTACAACAATTCAAACACTCCAGGACGCACTCCTCAATCGTTTTGATATAATGAAAAAACAGAATGAGGTAATCGCCCTTGGTTTTGACCATCTATCAGAAATACAGCATACCCTGATTGAGACAATTAAAAATCTTTCAGAAAAAAATCTTGTCCAGCTTGAAACATTGAATAATGCGACCCGGGAACAGATTGAAGGTCTAAAATTATTACAGGAGACAAGCGGTAATATTGCCGGTGGTCAGAATAAATTAACCGAAGATTTAAAGAATTATCTAACTGAGATAAAAGGTAATTTTGAAGGATTAAATGAAAATATAAACCACAAAACCGAAACACTAAAAAACGCCATAGAAAAGATTGCTACTACATATCAGGTAGGTACAGAAACAATCAGCACAGAAATAGAAAAAACCAATGCCTCAGCCCAGGAGATATTAAAGAAATTTGAAGTTGTTGAAAATAT
>Ga0172364_10002218_pt1 | contig 15389 bp, 20 predicted proteins | sample LakKivSesite10cm_FD_114545 | JGI IMG/M metagenome (GOLD analysis project Ga0172364, IMG submission 114545) | Sediment microbial communities from Lake Kivu, Rwanda - Sediment site 10cm | ecosystem: Environmental > Aquatic > Freshwater > Lake > Sediment | place: Rwanda: Western Province, Lake... | reverse complement strand
TTGTCGCTGACAGGGTCGTCAGCAGCGAGCACTTCACCGTCCAGCCAGGACAGGTCAGAGGCGTCCAGCAAGTCGTGCGTGGCCTGAAGCGTGGGCGTGTCGTGCTGGTCTTGGAGCTTCGGATGGCGCTGGGTGAGGAAGACCCGCACGACGCGGTGGTCATTGAGGGCACGCCGCCCATAGACATGGTCATCCAGGGTGGCATCCACGGCGACCAGGCCACGGCGGCGGTCATCGTGAACTCTATCTCATTGGTGGCCGCTGCCGGGCCGGGGCTGGTCACCGTCAACGACTTGCCGATAGCCCGCAGCCTGGGGGTGGCCTAGAGAGGACGAGATCTGAAGCTCGTGAGGGGGGAAGCATGTGAAGCACAAAAGAGGGGCTCACTTGGCACCGTGGGGCATAGCCGCCCTCCTGCTGTCCCTGGCCTGCCAGTCCACTCCTACTCCCATTCTCGTCTCCCCTCCACCTCTACCTCCGACCTTCACTCAGTCACTAGAGGTGCCCGCCGCCACCCCTGGCCTGCCAACTCTCCTTCTGCCAACCCCTGAACTCCCCCCCTCAGTTCGCACGCCGGAGGGAGAATCTCAGCCCATCCCCCTTTCTACCCCCCCTCCTCAGCGAGGAGGCACCCTGCGGGTGGGCGGCCTGAGTGAGCCGGAGTGGTCCAATCCCCTGTGGGCCGATCCCTTCGATGCCACTGCTTTCCCATGCCTCATCTTCGAGTCGCTTCTGGCCCTCGACCCCCAGGATGGCCATCTGTTGCCCCGCCTGGCTGAGAGATGGACCCTCAGTCCGTCAGGAGAAGTTATCACCTTCACTCTGCGCAGTGGGGTGCGGTGGCACGACGGCCATCCCCTCTCTGTGGAGGACGTGGCCTTTACCTGGCGGGCGGCAGTGAGCGCTACCGTGCCCATCCCCCACGCCGAACATCTGGCCTGGGTCAGCGAGATCGAGATGCCCCAAGAGCGGATGGTCGTCGTCCACCTGCGCCAGCCCGATTGTGCTGCCTTGACCCAACTGGGGTTGCTCCCCGTCCTACCCGCCCACCTGTGGCAAGCCACCGAAGTCACACAGCCCGTTGTCCGGCCAGCCCTCATGGTGGGCACTGGCCCCTTCCGCCTGGCCGATTGGGAGGCCGGCGAGGCGGTGACCCTGACCCGGCAGGTGGACCATTGGGCGGGGGAACCTTATCTGGAGGGCTGGACCTATCGGCGTTATGAAACACCGGAAGCGCTGCGGGCGGCGGCCCGCGCCGGGGAGATAGATCTGTTCCCCCTTGATCCCCAGCTTAACCTGCCTTCAGACCTGGAGGCCGAGTTTCGGCCTCTGACCCTCTCCACAGGAGAGTCCCTTTTTCTCCTCTTCAATCAGGAGCGCCCCGCCCTCTCGGAGCGCGACGTCCGGCACGCCCTGTCCCTGGCCCTGGACCGGGAGGGGATCGCAGCGCAGGCAGCGGGGGAGGCGGGCCTGCTGACCTCCATCCTGCCCTCTGGCCATTGGTCCCTGCCCCCAGACCTGCGGCCGCCGCCCTACGACCCGGCCGAGGCCCGGAGGGTGCTGGCCTCGAGGGGTGAACCCCTGTCGCTGGCCATCAAGGTCCAGGGAGGGGATCGGATTCGGGAGAATGTGGCCCTGCTGGTGGCGCAGGCCTATCGGGAGGTGGGGATCGAGGCCCGGCTGGAAGTAGTGGGTTGGGACCTGTTCATCGAGGATCTCTTCCACCACCACTTTGACGTGGCCCTGCTGAGCTGGCCCTTTCCCCGTGATCCCGATCAGAGCGCCCTGTGGCACTCGCAGGAGATCACGCCGGGGGTGGGGTTCAATTTCGGCTCCTATACGAGCCTCCAGGCCGATGAGTTGCTGGAGGCCGGGCGTACCGCCGAGGGCTGTTCTGAAGCAGCACGCGCTCCCCTCTACTGGCAGTTGGCCACGCTTCTGGCTCAGGACCCGCCGGCCGATTTCCTGCTGGCTCCCTGGCAGGTGCTCGCGCTCCATCGCAAAGTGATAGGGCTGGCATCCAGCCCCTTCGCCGGGTTGTATTGGAATGTAGGTCAGTGGTCGGGCGGTTAGCTCCCTGTTGTCGCCGAGGTGGATTCATGATATAATCTCAGCAGGTGATGGTGGTTCAGAAATGGAGGTGTGTGATGAGACATCAGAGGATATTTCTGGGACTGGTCCTGGCTCTAGTATTGAGCCTGGGCATGGGCGTCTGGGCCCAAGACAAAGTGTACGATTGGGATCGGCTGGATGTGGACATCACCGTGCTGCCCAATGGCGACCTGCGCATCGTCGAGGCACAGCAGTTTACCTATGTCGTCGGCGAGTTCCACTACGGCTACCGCAACATCCCCATGAGCCGTCTGGAGCGGATCACCGATGTGGAGGTGTGGGAGGGGGATCGCCAGTACCGCTCCGGCCGCGGCGCAGACTACACCTTCGAGACCTTCACCGAGGAAGGGGATTTCGTCATCAAGTGGTACTACCCCGGCTACGGCAGCTCCACTCACACCTATAGCCTCCACTACACTGTCAAGGGGGGGCTGCGCATCTACGAAGGGGGCGACCAGGTATGGTGGAAGGCAGTCTTCCCTGACCGCTCGGTGCCGGTGGGAGCCTCAGTGGTCAAGGTCCACCTGCCGTCCGGCATAGCGCCGGACGAGATCCAAGCTGTGGCCTACGGCGGCGGCAGCGAGGAGCGGACCGATGTGGAGGTCTCGATGGGCGAATCGCTGGTGACCTTCTACGCGGGCACGACCTATCCCGATCAAGAGCTGGAGGTGCGGGTGCAGTTCCCCCATGGGCTGGTGGCCGCCCAGCCGGCCCGTTGGCAGCGCGCAGAGGATACTAAGCGGGAGCTTCAAGAAAAGTGGGGGCCGCTCTTCGATCTGGGCCTGCTGGGTCTGGGCCTGCTGACGCTGGTGGGTGGGCCAGTGGCCCTCTTCGCCTTCTGGTACACACGCGGGCGCGACCGGCCGGTGAAGCTGGTGGCCGACTACCGGGCTACACCCCCCTCCGATCTGGAGCCGGGCGTGGTGGGCACGCTGCTGGATGAGAAGGCGGACATGAAGGACATCATCGCCACCCTGGTGGACCTGGCCCGACGGGGTGTCATCAGTATGGAGGAGGAGCAAAAGGAAACTTTCCTGGGACTGGGCAGCCGTCGGGATTTCCTGTTCCAACGACAGGAAGAGGGGCCGGAGCATCTTCAGGAATACGAGAGGGTTCTGTTGCAGAGGCTTTTCGAAGGACGCCGGGGGAGGCACCTCTCCGATCTTAAGGACAAGTTCTACCAATACATCCCCGAGCTCCAAAAGCTCCTTTACCAGCAGGTCGTGGACGAGGGGTTCTTCACCGGTAGCCCGCAGCGCACTCGTGGCATTTACATCGCCCTGGGCATCGGGGCCCTGGTGGTCAGCGGTGGCATAGGGATTGGCCTGCTTGTGCTCCTCTCGGACTACACCGACCTGGCCTTCTGCCCTTCCATCGGCCTGGGGATCACCTCGGTGGGGCTTATTATCCTGGGGCAGTTTATGCCCCGTAAGACCCGGAAGGGCTCGGAGGCTGCAGCGCAGTGGAATGCCTTTAAGCGCTACCTGGCGGACATCGAGAAGTACGCTGAGTTGCAGGAGGCCAAGGAGATCTTCGACGACTACCTGCCCTACGCCATTGCTTTTGGTCTGGAGCGAGGTTGGATCCGCAAATTCGCTGAGGTGGATACGCCCGCTCCCTACTGGTACCATCCCTATCCGCCCATCATCTACGCTGGCGGGGGGCGACATCGGGGACATCGGACGGAGCCGGTGCCGGGCCGCAGCATTGCCGCTCCGGCCGAAGGAGGTGGTGTGCCCTCCTTGCAGCAGGTGAGCGACCGGATGGCTGGTTCCCTTCAGACAATGAGCGATGGCCTGATCTCCATGCTCAACTCCGCTTCCAGCACCCTGCGCAGCGCGCCCTCCAGCGCCGGCGGGGGGGGCGGGGGCTGGGGGGGTGGTGGTGGGGGTGGGGGCGGCGGTGGCGGAGGCGGCGGAGGTGGCGTCGGCTGAGTGACCCTTCAACCTTCAACCTGGAACTTGCAACTCACATGGGGAGTAGCCAATGAGGAACCTGGGCAAAGTAGGAGGTTTGATTCTGGTCATCGTCGGCTTAGCTGCCTGTCTCATCGTCGCCCTTTGGCTAGGAGCAGGGATGGCGGCGGGCAAATATGAGGATCTGGCCGCGCCCATCCTGGGCTTGGGCCTCTTTTTCCTGGTGTTGGTGGTGCCCCTGGTGGGAGGAGGGACATTTCTCTTCATCAAGGGGCGGCAGGAGACGGCAGAACTGGCTGAGGTGGAGAAGGAGCGGGCCGTGCTGAACATAGTCCAGACACGGGGTCAGGTGCGCGTGGCGGATGTGGCCCTGGAGCTGAACATCACTCTGGACCAGGTTCGGGCCTACATCCACGACCTGGTGGGCAAAGGACTCTTCTCCGGCTACATCAACTGGGATGAGGGGTTGCTCTACTCACGGGACGCGGCTCAACTGCGGGGCAACACCTGCCCCAACTGCGGTGGTGAGGTGGAGCTGGCGGGCAAGGGCGTGGTGCGCTGCCCCTACTGTGGGTCGGAGGTGTTCTTGAGCTGAGGGTGCATCGCCTATCCTGTCTCGCCACATAGGCGTTACGCATCGGAGGGGAGAACAAATCCTCCCTGGCTGGATTCCCGACACAGATATTGCGGGAAGCACAGCAAAAACGCCGTGATTCCCGAACCTTTCGGTTCGTGAAACGTAGGTTTCCTGCCATCACGCCATTACAGTGAGAAAGGTGACCAAGTGAGAATCGAAGGAATCGTTTGGCTCAGAGATGTGGTGGATAAACTTATATCCAAACATCAGGTCGAGACCTACGAAGTTGAAGAAGTTCTTAACGGTAAGCCGAAGATTCGCTTCGTGGAGAAGGGGGAGAGAGAAGGAGAGGATGTGTATCTCGCACTTGGACAGACAGCTTCAGGAAGATACTTGGCGGTCTTGTTCATCTACAAACAGACCAAAGAGGCATTGATTTTGAGCGCTAGAGATATGGCAGCGAAGGAGCGGAGACGATATGGCAAGAAGTAAATCCAGACAGATGCCCAAATTCATGTCCCTCGACCAGTTGGTGGAGTTCTTCGACACCCACGATATGGGCGATTATTGGGATGACATGCCCGAAGTCCATTTCGACATTAACATCAAGCGAAGAACTCACCTCTTTGCTCTTGATGAAGACCTGGCTGAAAGAGTAACGGCGATGGCCAGAGCAAAACAGATACCTTCCAGGACGCTTATCAACGAGTGGTTAAGGGAGAAAATCCTGGAACAGACGAAGGCTACACCATAGACGGCAGGAAACACACGCCTCACGCCATTGGCGGATGGGAGGCTGACTCTCCACAGAGGCGTAGCGATTTCACCAACGGCGTGAGGCTCTAGCATTTGGCGACATTCTGCTGAAAGGAGTTAGGGATGGTTTCTAACGACCTTGTCAAACAATTACATGATAGGGCTACCCGTGGCGAGATGCTCTCGGCAGAAGAGCAGAAACAGTTGGAAAATTGGTACGCGAGTCAGGATTCTGCCGAGAGCAAGGCGTTAAGCCCGGTTGCTGATGAAAAAACATTGGCATCTCTCCAAGCCCAAGTTGATGTGGCGTTGGCTCGGTTGATGATAGTCACAAAACGCATCCAAGAGGTTGCTTCCGAGAACGAGACCTTGCGGCGCGAAATATCTACCCTACGCCGCCAACTGGTTGACCTACTTGAGGCGCAACCAGCGTGACCATCACCGACGATATTCGAGAGCAAGTACGGCGGCGCGCCAACTTCGCCTGTGAGTTTTGCGGTGTCACAGAGACAGACACAGGCGGCGAACTCACCGTTGACCATTACCAACCGAGAGCTAAAGGCGGCGACGATAGCCTGGAGAATTTGCTTTACTGCTGCCCCCGTTGCAACCAGTACAAAGCTGATTACTGGCCGACCAAGCCTGATGATCCATTGTTGTGGAATCCGCGCCGCGAGCCATCGTCTCAACATTTCCTGGAATTGGATGACGGAACGCTGCATCACTTGACGGCGGTAGGTGCTTTCACACTGAAATGCCTTCGTCTTAATCGTCCGCCGCTCGTGGCTTACCGTTTACGCAAACGACAACAAGCCGAAGAAACTCGCCTGCTGACCCGCTATCAAGAGACAGTTCGGTTGCTGGAACAGTTAAACACTCAACTATCAGCCCTCATGGAAGAGCAACGGCAACTTCTCGAAGAACAACGCGAGTTGCTAAGATTGCTCCTGAGCAGGAGAGAATAGGGTCAGGTTCATCGAACAAGAACGCCGCCAAACACACGCTCCACGACAGGCGGCGGAGGGGACGGTGCGTCGTGGAAGGGAAGTTGACTCCCGCCGCCCGTCGTGGGGCTACAGCGTTCTCCGCCATGCCGTTGTGTTTGGAAACCCTCGAATCACAAGGAGATGAGCAGAATGACAATTGCGAATGTTACCATCCCACTTGACACTCAGACCGCGCGAATCTACACGGGCGCGTCTACCGAAGACAAAAGGAAATTACGCTTGCTCTTGAGTTTGTGGTTGCGGGAATTTGCTGTATCCCCACCACCACTCAAAGTAATAATGGACGAGATTAGCGAGAAGGCTCAAGCGCGTGGTCTAACGCCCGAAATATTGGAGTCGCTGCTCAATGCCAACTGACTTGCGCCTCGTCTTCGACACCAGTGCAATCGTCAGCGCGGTATTGCTAAAGCAGTCGGTAGTGCGTCAAGCGTTCGACAAAGCCGTTGAACAAGGAAAGTTGCTGGTCTCGCAGGCAACGGTAGATGAAGTCAACGAAGTCTTGCGGCGCAAAGGTTTTGACAAATACGTACTCGAAGAGGAGCGGATTGAATTCGTCACTGCTTTGGTGCGAGAGGCGATTTTGGTTGAAATTACCGAGAAAGTAAGCGAGTGCCGCGACCCGAAAGACAACAAGTTCTTGGAATTAGCAGTAAGCGGCAAAGCCGCATGTATCGTCAGTGGTGACGATGATTTGCTCTCGCTCCATCCATTTCGGGGGATACCTATCCTGACGCCTCGCCAGTTCTTGGATTACTCGTGGGAAAAACCGACTAGCGGGACGCAGAAATGAAAATGCACGAGCGGAGAACACACGCCTTCCGACCACCCGCCGCTCCGCCACTGAGCATTTTCGTGAGCCCGACCGTGTTCCCGGCTCCCAGATACAGGCGGCGGGCGGCGCAAGGCTCTAGCGCTTTGCGGTCATGCCTTTAAAATCCGAGCGTCGCGGGTTAAACGCGAGTTAGGCACAGCGCGACACCGCGCAACATGATATAGTCTCGAACGAGGTGAGGTAATGGAAATGCAAACAGTTCTACAGCCGTCAGCATTCGAGCAGGCACCAATCAGCATCATAAGAACGCTACCAGTTGAGCGCGTGATACAAATCTTGGACTATGCTCGCTATATTCAGTCCCAAGTCATTGAGGACTTCAACCTGCTTGAGATTGATGAGACCGAGGAAGAAATCCGCGCTGACGAAGCACGCTGGGACGCTCAGTTTGTTGCGACACAAGACGGCTTAAAGAAGATGGCGGATAAAGTGCGCGCAGAAATTAGCGCGGGACACACTCTGCCGATGGTCTTCACCAAAGATGGGGGACTTGCACCAGAATGAAATCGCGCACTGTCCCCGATTTTGGAGGCTGTTTCGCAATCTTCCGCCTGATATACAGCGCAAAGCCTACAAAGCGTATCGCCTGTGGCGAGTCAACCCTTTCGCAAGGGGGCTGCGTTTTGTCCTCCCCGACAACGGTACGCGCGCGGCTTGTCGGCGTGGTTGACTGGCTAAAGGCGAAGTGTCTTCACGTCGGAGCGTGCTGTTGCGGGGGGCTTGAGCGTTTCCCGTCACGCCCTTGCAGTCGAACGCCACGTATTTGAGCGGGTGGCGTTCTGCCGCCGGGCACAGTGTAATGCAAACACCGAGGACGGAACGGACTGAACTATGTTGGTGCCGATCAAAGACTACCTTCTGACCGATCATGCTTTACTCGAGATGTCCCGTCGTCAGATCAGCGAGGACGATATCAAGCGAGTCCTGGCTGCCCCAGAGCAAACTGTACGTCCAGGCCGTAAGGTGTACCAATCCCGACTGGAATTGGGTGACCCATCTAAAATCTACTTGCTCCGAGTTTTTGTGGATGTTGATCGCCAGCCGCCAGAGGTGGTCACAGTTTATCGCACCAGTAAGATGGGGAAGTATTGGAGGACCTGATGAAAGTTATCTATGATCGCGAGACCGATACCTTGACGGTTATCTTCACGGATACGCTTGTTGCAGAAAGCAACGAGGATAAGCCTGGTGTGATTCTAGATTACGACGCAACAGGAAATTTAGTGTCGTTAGAGATCCTCGATGCTTCGCGCCATGTTACATTCCCGAGTCGGATTGAATACCAAGTCGTCCCAGTAACCGCATAGCTCAACAAGGAGGCGCAGACAGGAAACTCATGCCTGCCGACCACGCCGCGGGGTGGCTTTTTGGCGCTGTCGGTTGGTCAAGAGGAAATTCTAAACCTGTAACCTAAAGGAGCGAAAGCCAAGCCGTATCAAGTGAAGCAGGTGCGCAACGTGATTCTCAAGTACAAACTGGGAGGCGAAGATGATTCGGTATGAAGTCATCATCTATTGGAGCGAAGAAGATCAAGCCTTTATTGCGGAAGCGCCCGAATTGCCAGGCTGCATGGCGGATAGCGTGACATATCAAGAAGCACCGGCCAATGCAGAAGTTGTCATTCAAGAGTGGATTGAAACCGCACGGGAATTAGGGCGTCCAATTTCAGAACCAAGAGGACGATTGGTTTACGCATAGCGGTTTTGATAAAGAGTAACGGCCCTGAGGGAGGGTATCACAGTGACCGATGATCTGGGTTTGATCAACGAAGATGGGAGGCAGAGAAACACATGAATGATCTCAGGGAAAGGGTACGGGCGGGACAGACCGACGCGCTGGAGAATATTTTGAACGCCATCCCCGGATACGGCGGCTATCGGGATAAGCAGCTTCGGCGGGATGCGGATCGCTTGCTGCGGGAGCACATCACCAGGGAACTGGCCCAGCAGGGCCAGAAGCTCCCCGAGTTGCAGCGTCGGCTCATTGATGCCGGACAACTACAACTGGTTGATGACCTGGAGCGAGTGGCCCGACGGCTGCAGACACTGGGGGATCAGGTCCGCACCGCGGCGGGCGGCTATGCCGGCTTCTTCAACGCGGTCAAGGTCCGCGAGGCGGAGCTGGATGGGCTGTACGAGTTCGATCAGGCGCTGCTGGCCGAGATCCCCCGCCTGAGCGAGGGCCTCGCCGCTCTCGAAACGGCCATCAGTTCCCAGGTCGGCATCGCCGAGGCCATCCGTGACCTGGGCGAGGCGGTGGATCGGCTAGCGGACTACTGGCGCAGACGGCGAGAGGTCGTGCTTCAGATTTAGCCAACGCGACACCCAATATCAGAGCGCAGCACGTGATGTGTATGCGTACTACCAATTCATGAAGGAGGACACAAATGCCACGAATTATTGACGTGATCGAGGTTGCAGATCAGGCAGGTTATCAGATGGTGCGAAGGGTGCCGGAGATCGGGTCGGGGGACTTTCGCCTGGGCTCGCAGCTCATCGTGCGCGAGGCGCAGCGGACGGTGTTCTTCCGCGACGGGCAGGCGCTGGATGTGTTTGGCCCGGGCCGACACACCATCACCACAGCCAACATCCCCCTGCTGGCAGGGCTCATCGGACTGGCCACCCAGGGGCGAACGCCCTTCACCGCTGAGGTCTACTTCGTCAACATGCGGGAGTTCATTGACCAGAAATGGGGTACCCCTCAACCCATTGCCCTGCGCGACAAAGACCTGGGCATGGTCCGCCTGCGAGCCCTGGGCACCTACTCCATGCAGGTGACCGAACCCCAGAGGTTTGTGGCCCAGATCGTGGGCACCCAGGGGCTCTACCAGACCTCTCAGATCGAGAACTACCTGCGGGGGATCATCGTCTCCCGAGTGACTGATCTCTTGGGGGAGAGCCAGGTCTCGCTTTTCGACATTCCCAGCATGTATGACGAACTGAGCGCTGGCGTGAGAGCCCGAGCGCAGGAGGATTTCGACGCCCTGGGCATTGCCCTCAAAGCCCTATACCTCCAGTCTGTCACCCCTACCGAGGAGACGGCGCAGGCCATTGATGAGCGGGCGGCTATGGGTGCCATCGGCGACATGCGGGCCTACATGCAGTTCAAAGCCGCGCGGGCCATGGGCACCGCGGCGGCCGCTGGTGGTGAGGCTGGCAGCCTGGCCGGGGCTGGAGTAGGGCTGGGGGCTGGCGTGGGGATGGGCACGGCCATGGCCCAGATGATGGCCCAGGCCATGCAACCCGGCGCACAGGCGCCAGCGGCGACCATGGCCTGCCCCAGTTGCGGGGCCCAGGTCCCGGCTGGCGCCAAGTTCTGCTCCCAGTGTGGGGCTAAGCTCAGTACAGCCAACACATGTTCCGAATGTGGAGCGGAAGTGCCTGGAGGGGCCAAGTTCTGTCCCAGTTGCGGGGCCAAGCTGTAGGCCAGAAGTAGCATGAAGCTGCACATCGGCGTCGTGGGCGCTGGCTCCGTGAGTCACCCTCACCTGCGGGCTTTCAACCGCAACCCTCTGGTCGAGCGGGTGACCGTAGCCGATCCGAACAGCAGGGCCATCGAGCGGCTGTCAGCCAGATATCGGGTGGATGGTGCGGTGGAGGACTACCGGCGGCTACTCGACGACCCCACCATCAACGTCATAGACATCTGCCTGCCTCATCACCTGCACCATCCCATTGCGCTGGAGGCCTTCCAGGCGGGCAAGGATGTCCTCACCGAGAAGCCCATGGCCCTCACGCTGGCCCAGGCCGACGAGATGATGGCCGCCGCTGAGGCGGCGGGGCTCCGCTTCTACGTGAGCCTGAACCAGCTCTTCCTGCCCGCGGTGGAGCGGGCTGACAAGTTGCTGGCGCTGGGGAAGATCGGTAAGCCCTTTTTGGCGGTGATCACCATCGTGGGGCAGGATGAGCGCATACGCGATCCGGCGAGTTGGAAGGGGACCTGGGAGCGGGCCGGCGGCGGGGTGCTGATTGACACGGGGATGCACCCCCTCTATCTCTTGGAACACTTCTTCGGCCCACCGCTGGCCGTCACAGCGCATACGCCGCGTTTGGTCATCGAGGCGGAGAACAAGGCCGATGACACAGCGCTGCTGATCTTGGAGTATGCGGACCACGTCGTGGTCAGCGTAACCATGACCTACGCTGCCTATGGCGACCTGTGGCGTGAAGAGCGGCACATCTACGGCACCGAGGGGTCGTTGCACATCTTGGACGACGAATCGGTGCCGCTGTTTTTGGTCCGGGATGGGCGAAAGCGGCGCATTGCCATACGTCCCCTGGGGCCACCCTGGCAACTCTCCATCCAGCGCTCCTTGGATCACTTCCTCGACTGCTACGTCCACGAGCGGGGGTTTCGGATCGTGCCTGCTCAGGCACGCTCGGCGCTGCACACTGCGTTGGCGGCGTATGAGTCAGCGAGGGAGGGGAGGAGAACCCCGTTATAGGCGGGAGATAAAAGGGGATCAGCCCGGCGGCTCAGGGAACGAAGTCTTCATCCCGATGATGCCGTAGCTGCTAGGGGGGAGAAATAGAAGGCGCTTGCTCCGTCTGCAACACGTATTTCTCGTAGGCCCAACGTAGCACTTCTTTCAACGAGGCGTTTCGCAAATCAGCACCTACGACGTCGAAGTGCATATCTACATTGGGAATGACTCCTGGCTCCTCGAGCACGCTAAAATAGCGGGAGAAGTCCAGCCATTCAAAGCCTACAATCTGGGTGGGGTGGTTCCAGTCATAGCGCACATAGAAATCGTAGTCCGTTTCCTCCATTCGAGCCGGGTGTGGAGGCAGGATGCGCAGGTATAGCGTATCCTTTGCGCTGTGATATCGTACTTCTAGCTCCTTCACTTCTTGCTTGACCATAGTAGCCTACCCCTCCGTAGGTTCCTCAGATAGGCGGGAGTGGGCACAAAAGCCGTTCGGAAGTCCAATCGTCCATAACGCCGATCCACTCCCACGACGAAAGGGGTCACTTCTTCGCTTCGCTCCTCTTCCCGGAGAAAGGCGATATATACCTCACGAAATGGTTTGCTTTTCAAGTGCGAGCGACGGATCTCTTGAGGGTTCACCAAGGTTTCGTAAATCCATCTGATGCGTACCTCGCGCTCCCGATCTCCCATCAGATGCATATAGTCACCCATGTCGCAATAGACCCGTTCACCTCGGACCTCGACGATGAAGGGGACGAGTAGCTGCTGGAAGAGACCCATAGCTTCGGCAGGGTGATTCAAGGGCACGACGCGGGCTTGGAGCACACAGATCCCCTTTCCTACATCTGACAGGAAGTTGACATTGCCCAGTATATCATAAAGAGCATTTGATGTCAAAAGATTGAAGTCAACAAGTAACGAGTCAGTGGGTAACAAGGTAATAGCCCTCGTTACTCATTGACTCGTCGCCTTATCACTCACACCTACGAGGAGGGCAAAACCATGAAAATCTCATTCGTCACCGCCAGCTACGTGGCGGAGGCCATCGGCTATCCTGGCCAGGGATTCAACTGGGCAGAAGCGGAACGGGCCACGATGGAGGCCACGACGCCAGCCACCGTGGAGCGCATGTTGGCCCATCTGGCCCGGGCTAAGCTGGATGGCATCGAGCTGTGGGGAGCGCACGCACTCCCCCTGGCGTGCCATCGAGACGATGTGGCTGAGGTGAAGGCTATCCTGGCCCGCCACGGCGTGGTGGGCACAGCCTACGCCGGCGGGTTGGGCTCAGCGGCCAAGGACCCCGCCGGCGCAGAGGAAATCTTCAAAGCGGCGCAGGCCTTCGACCTGCCCATCATCGCCGCCTGGCTGGGCCGGGACTCGGCGCCCATCGTGGCTGAGCTAGCCCAGCGCTACCACATCCGGGTCGGGGATGAGAACCATCCCGAAAAGGACGCTGCAGCGCTCAAAGAGACCATCGCCGGCTACGAGGAGTGGATCGGTGTGGCGCTGGACACGGGCAACCTGGCCGCACAGGGCGGCGATCCGGTGAAAGCCATATACGACCTGGGGAAGCACCTGATCTACCTCCACTTCAAGGACATCCTGCCTGGCGGGGGGCACACCTGCTGTGGGCTGGGCCAGGGCATTGTGGATGTCCGGGGTGTGATCCGCGCGTTAAGAGAGGTGGGTTACGACGGTGTGCTGAGCATTGAGATCGAGACTATAGACCACGACCCCACGGAGGAGATCATCGAGAGTGCCCAGTTGCTCCGGGAACTATGGTGACGAAACGGGATTCTACAACCCCCGGCCGGGGTCTCTTTGCAGGGCTCACTGGCGCCTACCCTCGGGCCCTCTACCGGGCCATGGGCGCAGCCGATGCTGATTTCGAAAAACCCCTGATCGCCATTGCCAACTCCTGGACGGAGCTGAACCCTGGTCACGCGCACCTCAGGCGGCTGGCGGAGCAGGTGAAAACGGGAGTGTGGGCTGCGGGCGGCTTCCCCGTGGAGTTCAACACCATCGCCCCCTGCGACGGCATCGCCCAGGGGGAGGGGATGCACACCGTGTTGCCCGCCCGGGAGGTGATCGCCGCCTCAGTGGAGCTGATGGTCCGTGCCAACCGTTGCGAGGGGCTGGTGTGTTTGGCGTCCTGCGACAAAATCCTGCCGGGGATGCTCATGGCCGCCGCCCGGCTGGACCTGCCCACCATCTTCCTTCCCGGCGGGCCGATGCTACCCTACCAGGCCGATGGTCAGTCCTGGGTGCTGTGCGACGTGAAGGAGGCGATGGGCCGGCTGCGGGCTGAGGAGATCCGCGAGGAAGAGTTCGCGCAGATCGAGCGGTACGCCTGCGCCTCCGAGGGCTCCTGCTCCATGATGGGCACGGCGGGCACGATGAGCTGCCTGGTGGAGGCCATGGGGCTGGCACTTCCCGGCTCAGCGACCATCGCCGCCGTCGAGGCCCGGCGGGCGCGGCTGGCCCGAGTCACGGGGGAGCGGATCGTGGCCCTGGTGCGGGAGGGGCTGCGCTTCCGCCACATCGTGGACCAGCGCGCACTGGAGAACGCGGTGCGAGTCCTGATGGCCCTGGGGGGCTCGACCAACGCCTTGCTGCACCTTCCCGCCCTGGCCTCCGAGCTGGCGCTGTCCCTACCCCTGCGGGAGTTCGACCGCCTGAGTCGGGAGACGCCCCTCCTGGCCCGCTTCAAGCCCGCCTCTCCCGTGACCCTTCAGGACTTCGATCGGGCCGGCGGCGTGCTGGCCCTGATGAGCGAGTTGGCCCCCCTGCTGCACCTGGATGCGCGGACGGTGTGGGGCTCAAGCCTCGCCGCCGCTCTCTCCCAATCCACTGTCCGAAATCGGCAGGTGCTCCGTCCGCTGGAGGATCCCTTGGCCTCGGAGGGGGGCATTGCGGTGCTCTTCGGCACGCTGGCCCCCAGGGGAGCGGTAGTGAAGCAGAGCGCAGTAGATCCCCGGATGTTGCGTCACGAAGGGCCAGCCCGCGTCTTCGAGAAAGAGGAGGCGGTGCGGGATCACCTGCTGGAGGGAGAGGTGCGTGCAGGGGAGGTGTTGGTGATCCGCTATGAGGGGCCGCGAGGGGGGCCAGGGATGCGGGAGATGTCCATCCCCGCGGGGCTTTTGCAGGGGATGGGATTGGGGGACCAGGTGGCGATGGTCACCGACGGGCGCTACTCCGGTGCGACGCGGGGGCCCTGCATCGGCCACGTCTGCCCCGAGGCGGCTGTCGGCGGCCCCATCGCCATCGTGCGTGACGGCGACCTGATCTCCATTGACATCCCCGCCCGGCGGCTGGACCTGTGGCTCTCGGAGGAGGAGATTGCCCGCCGGATGACCGAGTGGCATCCGCCGGAGCGGGAACTGCGCGGCTTTCTACGGCTCTATGCTGAGCGGGTGAGTGGGGCGGATGAGGGGGCGGTATTGCGGTAGGGTGAACCTCAGACGGTAGAATTCAACGAACAGACTGGACCTGAGTGCGGGAGTAGTGAAACGTGCTACTCCCGTTTTTGTTTGTCCCTGATATCCATCCTCATCATCTCCCTTTTGCCAGACAAAACTCTGTGGTATTATTGTATTATCGAGGATGGGATCTTCACATGATTACAGTATGATAAGGACTCGAGTTTAGACAAAGCATGACACACTCGGCAGGCACCGAGATGAATCGAGCTCTTTACATCTATGAAAGGGTTTGTCAAGCCACCGTCTGGCAGGGCTGAGTTCAGAGCCCTATGATCCTT
>Ga0172364_10002217_pt1 | contig 15391 bp, 17 predicted proteins | sample LakKivSesite10cm_FD_114545 | JGI IMG/M metagenome (GOLD analysis project Ga0172364, IMG submission 114545) | Sediment microbial communities from Lake Kivu, Rwanda - Sediment site 10cm | ecosystem: Environmental > Aquatic > Freshwater > Lake > Sediment | place: Rwanda: Western Province, Lake... | reverse complement strand
GATGGCCCACCCGCGCGAGGTGTTCGAGAAGGCAATCCGCGCCCACGGCGCCGCCATCATCGTCGTCCACAACCACCCGTCGGGCGACGCCCAGCCGTCGGAAGACGACCTCCGACTGACGCGGCGGCTGGCCGAGGCGGGCAAGGTCGTCGGCATCCCGCTGCAGGACCACGTCATCGTCACTCGCGAGGCGCACTACAGCTTCCGTGCCCGGGCGCTGCTCTAGCCCGCGCGGCTTGACAGCGAGCACCCCGGGTCCTAGCCTTCCTGCGTGACCGACATCCGCGAACAGGCCGACGACCGCCACATCGCCATCGACAAGGTCGGCGTGCGCGGCCTGCGCTACCCGGTCGTGCTGCTGGACAAGGCCAACAACCGCCAGCACACGGTCGCGACCATCAGCATGTACGTCAGCCTGCCGCACCAGTTCCGCGGTACCCACATGGGCCGGTTCGTCGAGATTCTCAACCGCTACCACCGCGAGGTGGACATCCACAAGCTCGGCGCAATCCTGCGCGTCGTCCGCACCGAGCTCGAGGCCGAGTCGGCGCACCTCGAGATGGAGTTCCCGTACTTCATCGAGAAGCAGGCGCCGGTGTCGGGCGCGCGCGGGCTGATGGACTACCAGTGCACCCTCGCGGCCGACCTCGACCGGCGCTTCCGGCTGCGCATCGGCGCGGTCGTGCCGGTCACCACGCTCTGCCCGTGCTCGAAGGAGATGGTCCAGGTCGGCGGGCACAACCAGCGCGCGGAAATCCGCGTCACCGCCGAGACCCGGGGCTTCCTGTGGCTCGAAGACCTCATCGGGCTGGTCGAGGACTGCGGTTCGAGCGAGGTCTACTCGATGCTCAAGCGCGAGGACGAGAAGGCGGTCACCAGCCACGCCTACGACAACCCGGCGTTCGTCGAGGACGTCGTCCGCAACGTCGCCTGCCGGCTCGACGGCCATCCCAACGTCGCGGGGTTCGAGGTCGCGGTCGTGAGCTACGAGTCAATCCACCACCACGACGCCTGCGCCTGGATACGGCGGAGCGCGCCCGAGGCCTGATGGCGACCCTGCTCGTCAACTGCTACCCGCCATCGTGGCAGGACAAGCTCGGCGCCTACTTCACCCTGCTCGAACGGTTCGACACGGTGCGGGTGGCGACGGTCGAGGAACTCGGCGGCGGGCCGGGCGACGCGACCGCGGTCGTGCTCACCGGCTCACCCGTGATGCTCACAAAGGACGAGCCGCCGGCCGGGCTCGCGGAGTTCGTGCTCGGGCTCGAACTGCCGGTGTTCGGCATCTGCTTCGGACACCAGCTCCTGGGCATCGCGACCGGCGCGATGATGGGCCGGCGCGAGTTCTACGAAGCGCCCGGGCTCATCCGCGTGCTCAGGCCCGAGCCGCTGTTCGTCGGGATGGAGGAGACGCTGGTCGTCGGCGAGAGCCACGCCGAGTATCTCGAACCGGAATCGGTGACCGCCGCGGGCTGGGAGATACACGCGAATTCGATGCTGTGCGCGGTCGAGGCGATGGGCCACCGCGAGCGGCCGTGGTACGGCGTCCAGTTCCACCCCGAGCGGTCCGGCCAGGTCGGGGTGGACGTGCTCGCCAACTTCTACCGCAACGTCGTCCGCGCCTGAGTCAAACGTGACCGGATGCCGCCCGATACCGCAAACCCCAAGGAAGGAGTGCACGTGATACGCTTCCGCTCGCTCGCGCTGCTCGCCGTCCTGCTCACGGCAGGCTGCTGGTTCTACTTCTTCGACGCCGACTCGTCCGAGACCCGGACCTGGTCCGCGGCCGCGGTCGACACCATCGATGTCCGGTCGGACAACGGCGAAGTCACGGTCACGGCCGCCACCGACACCGTCGTGACGGCGCTCATCACCCGGCGCTGCCGCGGTACCACCGAGGGCGAAGCCGAGGCGCGGCTTGTCGATGTCATCGTTACCGACGACATCGCCGGCCGCAAGCTCAATCTCGCGGTCGAGGTTCCGAGCCCCAACAACCGCAGCTACCTGGCCGAGCTTGCCATCACCGCGCCGGCCGCGACCGTGCTCGCCATCCACGCCGCGAACGGCGAGGTCCGGCTCGTCAACATGGCGGCCTTCGCCTCGGCAACCTCCAACAACGGCGGGGTCATCGTCACCGGCCACTCGGGCAGCCTCGATGCACTCGCCAACAACGGGCTCGTTGACTGCTCGATGGCGGCGGTCGCAGCGGGCGACACTGTCGCGGTGCACAGCGACAACGGCGAGGCGAGGCTCACCCTGCCCGCCGACGCCTCGGCGACTTTCCTCGTTTCCACCGGCAACGGCGCGGCCCACGTCGAAGGGTTCGCGAACGTCCACTACGACCTGAACGAGGCCAAGCTCAAGCGCGGGACGCTCGGCGCGGGCGGTGCGGACGTTACCGTGACCGCGAGCAACGGCGCGGCCCGGCTCAAAGCGCGGTAGGGCGGAGCGGGGCGGAGGACGGAGACAACCACTAAGGCACGAAGTCCACAGAGATGTCAGTCATTTCGACCGAACGGGGTGAGTGGAGAGATCTCATCCGCAGATTACGCAGATTCCGCAGATTGGATTGAACCGCCAAGCCCGCCAAGGACAGTGTCGAACTCCGGCGCTAGCGCTGGATGATTACCTTCTGGCTCTGTCCCTTTGTCCCTTCGTCCCTTTGTCCCTTCGGGCAGACGAAATACACGCCCGGACTCAGGTGCGAGATGTCGTTGGGGCCGGGGGAGAGGTTCATTACCTTGCGGCCGGAGGGGTCAAAGAGAACGAAGTCAGAAGTCAGAACACTGAAGGCAGAAGGCAGAATGAGAGAGTTGCGGGCGAAGGTGGGGAGGGACGCAGGCGTTACGGCCACGGGTGGCGTTTCGGCTACGCCGATGTTTCCGTTTGCGTCTGTCTTGATGAGCCAGACGTCGTAGGCGCCGGCGCCAAAGGATTCGGTGCAGCCGGTGATGGCGTAGCCGCCATCTGTGGTCCGGACCGCGCAGTGGCCCTCGTCCGTGCTCTCGCCGCCGAAGGTCTTGGACCATACCGAGTTCCCGCGCGCGTCAATCCTGATGACCCAGACGTCGCAGTCGCCAGCGCCGAAGGATTCAGTGCTCCCCACGATGACGTATCCTCCGTCTTCGGTCGACACCAACGCATAGCCGTAGTCCTTGTTCGGTCCTCCGAAGGTCCTAGTCCACAAGGAGTCGCCGTTCACGTCCGTACGCAGGAGCCACACGTCAGACCGACCCGCTCCGAAGGACTCCGTGTGTCCGACTACGGTGAACCCGCGGCTGCCTTCCTGTACCACATCCCCACCCGCGTCCGCGTACGTTCCACCGTAGGACCGTGTCCATTGCACGTGTCCCTCCGCATCGGTCCTTACTAGCGAGAGGTCGCTGGCACCCCCGCCGGGGAGACGTGTGCATCCTGTGATGATGAAACCACCGTCCTCCGTCTGCTTGACCGCGCGGCCCTCATCTGGTTGTGAATTGCCGTAGGTTCGCGTCCAGAGTGTGTCACCGAGTGAGTCCGTCCGGACCAAGTAGATGTCCGAGCTGCCTGCCCCGTAGGAGTAGGTGTAGCCCGTGATGGCGTACCCTCCGTCCGAGGTTCGTGTTGCCGAGTAGCCTCGGTCGTGGTCTGCGCCACCGTAGCTGCGGGTCCACACGGTGTCACCGGTTGCGTCGCACTTGGCGAGATAGACCTGCTGATAGCCGTCGAGCCATGACGTGGTGCATCCGGCGATGACCAGGCCCCCGTCCGAGGATAGGCTCACCCAGTGGCCTTGGTCGTATAGCAGAGTGCCGATGGTTCGAGTCCAGGCTGTGTCTCCGCGTGCGTCGGTCTTGACGACCCGGACATCGTAGCTGCCTGCCCCGTAGGAGTTGGTGAAGCCGGCAATGATGTACCCACCGTCCGTAGTCTGCGCCACCGAGTAGCCGCCGTCATATAGCTCGTCGCCGTAGGTGCGTTGGAAGGTGGTCTGCGCCCGGGCGGGCGCGGCGAGGCAGAGGACCGCTAGAAGGAGGACCAGGGCTGGGCGGGCCAATTCAGATTGCAGGTTGCAGAATGCAGAGTGCAAGATGGCGGAGGGAGAGAACGGGGCAGAGGCAGTACGGTTTGTCACAACCCAGTCTCCTTTCGGTTTCGACAAGCTCGCCGAAATTCCGTGTGCGACCGCAGGACAGGATAAGCGGGCGCGGGCGCGGCGTCAAGCGCGGCCCAGGAAGTCCCAGGGGCGCAGTACGGGATTCTCCGTGCGGCGCTGGGGAGGGCCGGTTCCTGCCCGGGTTCAGGGTGTCTTCCATCCGCGCGCGTCCGCGCCTTGCCCGAAATCGATAGAGGGGTGACCGACCGGGTCGCCGACCCGGGGGGGTCGTTGGGGGCGTCGTTTGGGGGGGCGCTCGGTGGGTCGATGGGGAGGACGTTGCCGGGTCATTGGGGGAGGTACTGGGGGACCGTCCCCCCCACCGTTCGGTGGCAGGTGATTTGCGGTCGGGAACCGGAACAGGAGGGAGCTGTGCCAGGTAACGGCGCAGGGTTGGCGAAGCCGGGCCGGCCGGTGTCGGTTTGACGGCGCGGGGCCGGTGAGGGCGGCGGGGGCGCCGTCGCTGAAGCCGCGGTGGCTGCCGTGACGGGAGCCGTTTCGGATACGATTTCGGGTGCCGTCTCGGGTACCGTCGCGGATGCCGACAGGGGTACCACTTCGGGTGCCGCTGGGGTAGCCACTGCGGGTACCGTCGCGGATACCGCTTTGGGAGCCGTTTCGGATACCGTCAGGGGTGCCACTTCGGGTGCCACAGGGGATGCCGTTTCAGGCGCAGTTGCGGGACGGGTCGGCGGGGGCGTCCGGGCCGGGGTCCGGGCTAGGGTCGGGGTCGGGACTGGGCGCGGGACCGGGGGTGAAACCGGGAGGGGGGCTAGCCCCCGGGCCCCTCAATTCGAGGGGGGTGCGGCATTTTCGCGGTTTCTGCATTTAGCTATATGAGGACGAAATGCAGACCGATACGATACTCGCGCTTGAGCCTGCCACCGAGGTGATGCTCGAAGAGGTGAGCGGGCGGGACAACCTGCCCGTTGTCCTGGCGGACACCCGAGTTGGCGTCACAGGCGGCGCGGCGACTGCTGGTTGTCTGATTCCCAGGATTGCCGACCCGCCGGTGTCTGACCCGTCGGACCGGTCATCCCCGGGCCGGTTGCCCGAACGGCCGCGCTGGAGTGTGCCCGGGATGGGACCTGGAGGAGAGCCTGGGGGAGAACCCGGGAGAGAATCCCGGAGAGTATTCCGGGTAGACCTCGGGAGAGTATCCGGGGCAGAGCGCGGGTGAGGATTCCGGAGAGGGCCCGGGGCAGTGTCCCGGACAGCGTCTGCCTCAGCGCCCCCCTTTGGACGTCCGGGAGTATTCCGGGAAGCGCCCGGGTCAGGGTTAGGGGCAGCGCCCGCGAGAGAGCACGGGGGGCTATCCCCGGGATGACCCCTACCCTTGGTTTGGGGGGCTTGTGTTGTGCCTTAAACCGCTGGCAGTATGATAGTTATGCCCTATCTGCCTCGATTCTCGGATTTCTGCCGCCGGTGGACGCCCGGAACTGGGCGGCGATGCCGCCGGGTGCGGTGCGGGCGGCGGGCCGGGGGTCAGGCGACGAAGCGGTCGAGGTCTCTAATGAGGGTCCTGGGGGCCTTGCTCTCGGCGACCGCGCGTTCGATGATGCGGCGGGCTTCGTCGAGTCCGAGCGGTTGCCATTTGCGCCAGCGGGTGGGGCCGTAGTCCTGGTAGCCGCGCAGGACCGCGCTGGTGCCGCCTTCGAGTTCGGCGACCGTGCCGAAGCGCTTGCCGAGTTTCTCCGCCCGGGCGTAGACGAGCTTGTAGAAGGCCGGGTAGCGGTAGTCGCGGCAGTGGTGGTGGTCGAGGACGAGGGTCTTCGTTGACTTGGCGTGCAGTATGCGGCAGGCGTTGATGATGCTGCGGACGAGGTCGAGGTCGGTCTCGTACTGGCCGAGGATGTGGGTGGGGTAGCCGTCGAGGATTACGGTGCGGGCCTTCGCGGCGATGATGAGCGCGGCGGTCGTTTCTTCGACCGGGCCGCAGACGTCGGAGGAGAGGAGGACGTTCTCACGGCCGCGCTTGACGGTGGTCATCACGACCGAGCCCGGTTCGGCGCCCTCGGCGCCGTGGGGGACGGGTTTGGAGAATTCGACCGTGGTGCGCCCGAAGCGGAAGGCCCGGCCGTCGCAGGGTATCACGTCTTCGGGCAGGCCGTCGATGGTGCGCAGGAACTGCGCGGCGCGGTTGGCCTGCTTCGGCGGCATCCCCTCCGGGTCTTTGACGAACAGCAGCTTGCCGCCGTAGAGGTCCGCGTCGCGGTTCTCGATGAAGTGGTCGAGGTGGTAGTGAGAGATGACGAGCGCTTTCGCTCCCGCCGCGGCCCGGCGGCAGGCGTCGAGCCGCTCGCCGAGGATGCGGGCCTGTTCGGCCGCGGGCAGGGGGAAGGTATTGCCCTGGAGCGATGTGCCCGGGTCGACGACGAGGGTGATGTCGGGCGTGGTGACCTTGACGCAGGCGCCCTTGACGCCGTGGGAGTCGAAGGCGAGGTAGTCGAGTTCGAGGTCGGGGCGGCCGAGGACCGGGTCGGTGAGCTTCACAGGTAGAGTCGGAGCAGCCAGTAGAATGCCGGGATGACGAAGAGCAGGCTGTCCACCCGGTCGAGGAACCCGCCGTGTTCGCCGAGTACCCCGGAGCTGTCCTTGACTGAAACCGCGCGCTTGAAGATGGACTCGAAGAGGTCGCCGACCTGGGCGATGGTGCCGAGGCCGACGCCGAGCAGGGCGAGGAAGCCCCAGTGACGGCCGGCGAAGGGCTCGAGCCGGCCGAGGACGAGCGTGGCGAGCACCGCCGAGGCGATGATACCGGCGACGTAGCCTTCCCAGGTCTTCTTGGGGCTGAGTTGGGGTATGAGCTTGTGCCGGCCGAGGAACCTGCCGACGAGGTAGCCGGCGGTGTCGTTGGTCCAGGCGAGGATGAGCGGGAACATCACCAGCCAGCGCGACAGGCCGGCGGAGTCGGTCGCCGCACGGAGGAGGACGATGTGGGCCGGGAGCAGGCCGAGGTACAGTACCGTGAACGCGCCGTAGACGGGGACCCGGGGCAGTGGCGAGCGGACGAGAACGGCGGCGATGAAGACCGCGCCGACCGGCGCGAGGATGTAGCCGGGCAGCCAGCCGAGCCAGGCCGCGGCGGCGACCGACGCGTTGAGCGCGCCGAGCAGCCAGGGGTTGAGCCGGATGTCGGCACGGCCGAGCAGTCCGAGGAACTCCAACGTCGCGAGCACCGACCAGGCCCCGACGAAGAGCGCGAGCGCGGCGGCAGGGCCGTGGTAGGCGAGGAGGAACACGCCGACCCCGAGCGCGGCGCCGATGGCGATGCGGCCGAGCATTGCCCTAGACCCGGCCGAACCGGCGCTGGCGCCGGCCGTAGTCTTTGATGGCCTCGTCGAGCTCGTCGCGGTGGAAGTCGGGCCAGAGCGTTTCGGTGAAGTAGAGTTCGGTGTAGGCGAGCTGCCAGAGCAGGTAGTTGGAGATGCGCTGGTCGCCGCCGGTGCGGATGAGCAGGTCGGGGTCGGGAATTCCCGGGTCATAGAGCAGCCGGCGGAAGCGCTGCTCGTCGGAGGGCGCGCGGCCGGCCTTCACCGCCGCGCGGCAGGCGTCGAGGATTTCCGCCCGGCCGCCGTAGCTGATTGCGAGGGTGAAGTTGAGGCCGGTGCAGGCGGTGGTGGCGTCAACCATCTGCTGGAGCTTGCCGCGGTGGGGCTCGGGGACGTCGGGCAGGCGGCCGATGATGCGGACCCGGACGTTGCTCCGGACGAGGTCGGGGGTTTCGGCCTTCGCGCGGTCGGCCATCAGCTTCATCAGGCCGTCGACTTCGGCGCGGGGCCGCTGCCAGTTCTCGGTCGAGAAGGAGTAGACCGTCAGCCAGCCGACGCCGAAGTCGCCGCAGGCGGTGACGATTTCGCGCAGGGTCTTCGCGCCCTCGCGGTGGCCGAGGGCGCGGGGGAGGCCGCGTTGCTTCGCCCAGCGGCCGTTGCCGTCCAGTATGACGGCGATGTGACCGGGGATGCGAAGGGCGTCAGCGGTTTTCGGCATTGCGCCGTGCGCCGGGCCGCCGCTCTCGGCGCGCCCGGCCGCGCGTCACTTCTCGAGGATTTCGGCTTCCTTCGCTTTGAACAGCTTGTCGAGCCGGGCGATGAAGTCGTCGGTGATTTCCTGGACCTTCTTGACCGCGACCTTGGATTCGTCCTCGGAGATGTCCTTGTCTTTTTCGAGCTTCTTGACGTGGTCGTTGGCCTCGCGGCGGATGTTGCGGACGGCGATGCGCGCGTCTTCGGTGAGCTTGCCGCAGAGCTTGACGAGCTCGCGCCGGCGGTCCTCGGTGAGGGCGGGAATCACCATCCGCAGCAGGTTGGCTTCGACCTTGGGGTTGAGGCCGAGCTCGGACTTCTGGATGGCCTTCTCGACTTCCTGGATGGCGTTTCGGTCCCAGGGCTGGATGACGAGCTGGCGCGGCTCGGGGACCGAGATCGAGGCAATCTGCTTGAGCGGGGTGGACGTGCCGTAGTAGTCGACCCTGATGCCGTCGAGGATGGCGGGATTGGCGCGTGACGTCCGGATGCGGGTGAACTCGGTTTCGAGCACCTCGACCGACTTTGACATCCGGCCTTTGTATTCGTCGTAGACTGTATCTAGCATACGCAGCTCCCTATCGGTTTCCCTTCGATGATTCCGATGATAGCCCCGGGCTGGTCCAGGTCAAACACGACAATCGGGACCCGGTGTTCCATGCACAGGGCAAAAGCGGTGAGGTCCATGACCTTGAGTTGCTCGGACAGCGCCTGGCGGTAGTCGAGACGGCGGTAGAGGCGCGCGGCGGGGTCCTTCTTCGGGTCGGCCGAGTAGACGCCGGCCACGTTGGTGCCCTTGAGCAGCGCGTTGCAGCCGAGTTCGACCGCGCGCAGGGCGGCGGCGGAGTCGGTGGAGAAGAATGGGTTGCCGGTCCCGCCCGAGAGGACGAGAATGCTCTCGGCGACCGCCCGGCGGGCGGATTCGACGTCGTAGCCCGGGACGAAGCCCTCGATTGCCCGGGCGGTCAGGTGCGTGGCGCGGAGGCGCCGGCGGCGGAGAAGGTCGGTGAGGCGCATGCCGTTGATGACGGTGGCGAGCATGCCCGCGCGGTCGGCGGTGGCGCGGTCCATGTCCGAGGTGTCGCGACCGCGCAGGATGTTGCCGCCGCCGGTGACAACCGCGACCTCGATACGGCGGCGCCGGAGCGCGGCCAGTTGGTCGACTACCGAGCGGGTGTGTTCGGGGCGGGCGAATATCTCGCCCGAGACTTTGAGCAGGACCCGTTTGTAACGACGGCCGGGGGGCAGGCGGCTACTCACCCACTTTGAAACGGACGAAACCGTTGACGCGGCAGTTCTCGCCGAACTTGGCGATTTGTTCCTTCAGGTAGTCGCCGACGGTCTTGTCGGGGTCTTTGACAAACGGCTGCTCGAGCAGGCAGGACTCCGAGTAGAACTTCTCGAGCTTGCCTTCGACGATCTTCTCCACGATGTTGGCCGGCTTCTTGGAGTCGGCGACCTGTTCGCGGTAGATGCGTTTCTCGCGTTCGATGACATCGGCCGGTATGTTGCCGCGGTCGATGGCGACCGGGTCGGTGGCGGCGATGTGCATCGCGACGTCGCGCACGAAGCGTCGGAACTCCTGGTTTCGGGCAACGAAGTCGGTCTCGACCGCGATTTCGATGAGAACGCCCAGCTTCTCGCCCGGGTGGATGTAGGCATCGACGATGCCGGCCGAGGTCTTGCGCTCGGCTTTCTTGGCGGCCTTGGCGATTCCCTTGGCGCGGAGGACCTCGATGGCCTTCTCGATGTCGCCGCCGCACTCTTCGAGCGCGGTCTTGCAGTCCAGCACGCCGGCGCTGGTGCGTTCCCGCAACTCGCGAACCTTCTCCATTGGCTGGCTCATACGGCCTCCGCCGGTTCGACCTCGTGTTCCTTGCGGCCTTCGAGGACAGCGTTGGCGATGGTGCCGGCGACGAGCCTAATGGAGCGAAGGGCATCGTCGTTGCCGGGAATCGGGTAGTCGATGTTGTCCGGGTTGCCGTTGGTGTCGATGAGGGCGATGACCGGGATCTTGATGCGCCTGGCCTCGGCGAGGGCGGTGTCCTCGCGCATCGGGTCGATGAGGAAGAGCGCGCCCGGGAGCCGGTCCATATCGCGGACGCCGCCGAACATCTTCGCCAGCTTGTCGTGCTCGCGGCGCATGAGGATAGCTTCCTTCTTGGTGGCGTCGCCGTAATCGTCGGCGCTGATCATCCGCTCCAGCGAGACCATCCGGGTGATGCGTGACGAGACAACGTCGAAGTTGGTGAGAATGCCGCCAATCCAGCGCTCGGTGACGTAGAAGGCGCCGCAGCGCTCGGCCTCTTCCTTGATGATCGGCCGGGCCTGCTGCTTGGTGCCGACGAACATGATGTCCTGGCCGGCTTCGGAGACGTTGCGGACGGCGTCGTAGGCGACGCGCAGGCGCTCGATTGTCTTCTCGAGGTCGACGATGTAGATGCCGTTGCGCTTGCCGAAGATGTAAGGCTTCATCTTCGGGTTCCAGCGATGAGCGCGGTGGCCGAAGTGCAGGCCTGCTTCTAGCAGGCTCTTCAGGGTTATCGTTTGGTCCACTGGAAGCGTTTCCTCCTCTTGGCCAGACCGTACTTCATCCGCTCGTGCTGGCGCGGGTCGCGCTTGAGGAGCTCGGCGTCCTTGAGCGGTTTGCGCAGCTCGGCATTGAGTTGAACGAGCGCGCGGGCGGTGCCGAGGGCAATGGCTTCGGCCTGGGCGCTGACGCCACCGCCGGCGGTCCGGCACCTGAGACCGAGCTGCTCCGGGGCTCCGGCCACGCGCAACGGCGCAAGTGCGCTCCGGACGAGGTCGGGGCGACCGAAGTAGTCCTGGAACGACTTGCCGTTGACGGTCTGTTCCTCGTTGTCGGCGAGGAGCCAGACCCTGGCCGTGGCGGTCTTCCGGGAGCCGACGGCAAACATGCGATTCATCATTTCTCCACCGGTACTGGGTTGGGCTTGCCGGCCGTGGCGCTGACCTGGGCCTGGTGCCTGTGCTCGGCGCCAACGTACACGTGCAGGCGTTTCATCCGCGGGGCCTGATGGCGGTTCTTGGGCAGCATGCGCTTGACCGCCAGTTCGAGCGGCCGGGTCGAGAACTTCGCCACCATCTCACCGTAGGTGCGGGACTTGAGGCCACCCAGGAAGAATGAGTGGCGATAGTAGATCTTGTCGGTCTGTTTCTTGCCGGTCACGCGGATGCCCCCGGCGTTGATGACAATGACGTTGTCGCCGGCATCGACGTGGGGGGTGAAGCTGGGCTTGTGCTTGCCCATCAACAGCCACGCGACCGACGTGGCGAGCCTGCCGAGCACCTGCCCGTCGGCATCAATCACGTGCCAATTGCGGCTGACCGCTTCTTTCTTCTGGACAAATACCTTCATCAGTGTCGTTCCTTATACTCATCTCAGCCGTTCTGTCAACTGTGAACGGGTCGCGGACTCAGTACGGTAAGTCGGACATTATATTGACGCGCCGCCACTAATCAAGAGCGGATTGACACTCGGCGGTCAGGCGTCCCGGGGGGCAAGAAAGCGTTCGATGTCGGCGAGGTCGGACGTGAGCGGGATGCCGGCCGGGAGTGAGCGGCGAAAGGTATCGCCGTAGCTGCGGGTGACGAAGCGCCGGTCGAGGACGCAGACCACGCCCCGGTCGTGCCGGCTGCGGATGAGCCGGCCGAAGCCCTGGCGGAAGCGCAGGACCGCCGTCGGCAGTTGGTAGGCGGAGAATGGCTTGACGCCTTCGCGCTTGAGCCGTTCCGCGATGGCGGCGAGCCGTGGGTCGTCCGGCACCTCGAACGGCAGTCGGCAGATGACGAGACAGGAAAGAGCTTCGCCCGGGACGTCAATGCCCTGCCAGAAGCTCTGGGTCGCGAAGAGCACCGAGTGGACGTCGGAGCGGAATTCGTCGAGCAGCCGGGGCAGGGGCATGTCGCCCTGGAGCAGGGCGGTGTGGCCGGCGGTGTCGCAGAGTTCGTGCACGCGGCGCATCATGTCGTAGCTGGTGAAGAGCACGAGGGCACGGCCCCGGCTGGCCCGGACGATGTCGTCAACCTGGCGGGCGGCTTCCCCTACGTAGGTGGGCTCGGTGGGGAGGGGCAGGCGGGCGGGGACGTAGAGCAGGCTGTTGGCGCGGTGGTCGAAGGGCGAGTCGAGCAGGAGCGTGGTGAAGCCGTCGAGGCCGAGCCGCCGGCGCGCGAACTCGAAGCTGCCGGCGACGGCCAATGTCGCGGAGGTCAACACGACCGCGCGGAGGGGGGGGTAGACCCGGGAAGCGAGCGCCTCGGCCACCGAGAGCGGTGCGAGGCTGAGGGTCGTGCCTGACGTTGCCCGTTCGAGCCAGCGTACCGAGTTGTCGTCGTCGGGTTCCTGGAACCGGAGCATCCCGGCGGCCGCGTCCGACAACCAGCGCCCGGCACCGCCGATTTCGGCCGCAAGGTCGTCGTCGGCGAGGTCGGCAGCGGTTTCGACCAGGGCGGTTCCAAGCTTGTCGAGCCGTGCGGCAGGAGTAGCGGCGAGCGGGCCATCGAGCCGGCTGCGTCCGGATTCGGAAGCGAGGCCCGCGCCGACCCGGGTGAAGAACTCCCCGAGTTCGGCCCGGCAGTCGGCAGTTTCGCCCTGAAGTGCGCTGGCGAGGTGGCCCCCTCGCAGGGAGTGGAGCAGGCCGCGCCCCGTCGCGGGGTTCAGGCTGTCGAGGATACCGATGAGCCAGGACTGGCCGAGCTGGACGCCGAAGTGCCGGACCGCGGCATCCTCGAGCCGGTGGGCCTCGTCGAACACCGCCGCCGCCAGTTCGGGGAGGATGCCGGCCTCACCGGTGCCGGCGAAGAACAGCGCGTGGTTGGTGACGATGACGCCGGCGGACTCCCAGGCACGGCGGGCGCGGAACCAGCAGCAGTCGCCGAAGTAGGGACAGCGGTGACGGGGGCAGGTGGCCGAGTCCCGGCCGACCCGGCGCTGGAGGCGCGGGGGCAGGTTGAGGGGCGCGTCGAGCAGTACCCCGGTATCGGTGACCGCCGCCCACTCGAGCAGGGCGTCGGCGGCTTCGGACTGCTCGCGGGTATCGAACAGGCCGTGGGTGACCCGGGTGTGGAGCCGCAGGTGGCAGAGGTAGTTGTCCTGACCGTAGGCCACCTCTATCCGGGGAAGGTCGGGGATGATGCGGCGCAGGATTTCCACGTCCCGGGAAATGAGCTGGCTCTGGAGAATCCGGGTGTAGGTCGAGATGGCGACGCGGGCGTGGGCGTGCGCGGACCACGCGGCGGCCGGGACGAGGTAGGCGAGACTCTTGCCGACGCCGGTGCCGGCCTCAACCGCCAGCCGGCCGCCGGTCGCGAATGCCGCCTCGACCGCTTCGGCCATCGCCTTCTGCTGGGGGCGGAGCTCGCAGTCCGGGATTGCGCGGGCCAGCTGCCCGCCCGGGCCGAAGACTCCCGCGGCGGACGCGCGCTCAGCCATTCTCACCCGGCCGGATGCGGTACGAGCGGACGAACGCATCTTCGAAGTCGTAGACCGCGTGGAAGTCTTCGATTCGGTCGCTCTCGGTCCTGCTCATCACTTCCCAGCGGATGAGCGTGAAGACGATTTCGCCGATGTCGTCGGTCTCGCGCAGGCCCCAGGAGTTGAGGACGAGACGTGCCATGCGGCCGTAGCGTTCAAGCGCTAGAAGCCGCGCGCCTTCGAGCAGCTCGGGGCCGGTGACGTGGCGTTCGCGGCGGAACACCGCGCGGCTGCGCGCCAGCGCCTCGAAGACGAACAGGTAGGCTTCGACCGCGAAGCGGCCGTCACTGTCGGCGATTGCACGCAGGTCGTATGACACCGCGCCATTCTAGCCGACGCGCGGCAGCGGGCAAGCCGCCAGGCTTGCTTGACTTGGCTGCCGGTGTACTTAAGATGGGCGCACCATACTAATGAAGCGACACTCCCAGGTTCTGGAACCGCCCGGCCGAGCCGCTCCGGAGATGGCCCGTGGCTGAGGTCGAGCGACTGGTCGTCGGGCCGCTGGCAACCAACTGCTACCTGCTGAAGTCGGGCGAGGAGTTGGCGATTATCGACCCGGGCGGGGATGCGGAGCGGATCGTCGAGAGGGCCCGGGCGCTCGGCGGGACGGTGAAGTATGTCATCGACACTCACGGCCACGTCGACCACGTGGCGGCGAACCTCGCGGTCAGGGACGCGTTCGCGGCCGAACTGGTCATCCACGACGAGGATTCGTTCATGCTGCTCGAGCCCGACAACATGATGGCCGGGCTTGTCGGGATGAGGCTCGAGCCGGTGGTGGCCGACCGGACCGTGGTGAACGGGGACGAGGTGGCGGTCGGGGATTGCGTGCTCCGGGTGCTGCACACGCCCGGGCACACGCCGGGCGGAATATGCCTGCTCGGGGACGGGTTCGCGTTTACCGGCGATACGCTCTTCATCGACTCGGTGGGCCGGACCGACTTCCCGGGGGGCTCGATGGCCGAACTCCGGGAGTCGGTGGCGATGCTGCGCGCGCGGCTGGCGGGGGACACGATGCTCTACCCGGGCCACGGCGAGCCCGGGTCGTTCGCCCGGGCGTCGCTGGTCAACCCTTTCCTCGGGAGCTTCTGGCCGGCTTGACTAAACGGGGCACAGGCCTATCTTCATAGGCTTGCCCAGAGACAGATTACAGGAGGTTATTTAATGCCCAAGGTCAGAGTCGGCATTATCGGTGTTGGCAATTGTGCCAGCAGTCTTGTCCAGGGCGTTCATTTCTACCGGAACGCCCGCCCCGGCGACCAGGTCCCGGGAATCATGCACGTCGACCTCGGCGGCTACCATATCAGTGACATCGAGTTCACGGTGGCCATCGACATCGACAAGCGCAAGGTCGGTAAGGACCTGTCCCAGGCGATTTTTACCCAGCCGAACTGCACGTGGAAGTTCGCCGACGTGCCCAGGTCCGGCGTCAAGGTGCTGCGCGGGATGACCCACGACGGCCTGGGCTACTACCTTTCCCAGATAATCGAGCCGGCGCCGGGCCCGACCGCCGACATCGTCGGGGCGCTGAAGCGCACCAGGACCGATGTTGTCATCAACTACCTGCCGGTGGGGAGCGAGGAAGCGACAAAGTGGTACGTCGAGCAGGTGATGAAGGCGGGCTGCGCGTTCGTCAACTGCATCCCGGTCTTCATCGCGTCCCAGAAGTACTGGCACCGGCGGTTCAAGGCCGCCGGGCTGCCGGTCATCGGCGACGACATCAAGTCGCAGGTCGGT
>Ga0172364_10002214_pt1 | contig 15399 bp, 14 predicted proteins | sample LakKivSesite10cm_FD_114545 | JGI IMG/M metagenome (GOLD analysis project Ga0172364, IMG submission 114545) | Sediment microbial communities from Lake Kivu, Rwanda - Sediment site 10cm | ecosystem: Environmental > Aquatic > Freshwater > Lake > Sediment | place: Rwanda: Western Province, Lake... | reverse complement strand
TGGTAACAATTTAACAGGAATTACCAGAGGAGTTGATAACACTCGAACAAGAACTCACTTCGTAGGATCTCCAGTTTCTAAGTATGAATTTAATGGAGTATCTCTTAGAAGGATTAATAGAGTTCACGATTTATCATCCGCAACCGCAACCGATGCAATCACATTAGACTCATATAAACTTAAAGTTGATTTTAGTGCAAATGGAGTTGATAGAACTGTTGGTAATGCAGGAGGATTTCAACCATTACTCTTTAACATTAGTAAACTCGGTGGTGGTAATGTTGCAAGAGCAACTCAAAATATTCAATTTGAAGCATTAACTCCAAATGTTTCATTCATAACACCAAAACAAACTTCACTCACTTCAAGAGTTAGAACTGTTTCTGGTACAAGTGTAAGTGGAAATGAAACCTCATTTACAGATCAAGGATTTGAACCTATACAGTTGGGTGAAATTAATTATTTCACTTCACCTAGAATCATAGCATCACAAGTAAATGAAACTGCAAGATTAAATAATCTTCCTGGAAATAAATCATTTACTATGGAAATGATTTTGAGCACTGAAAATACAAGATTATCTCCAGTTATTGACTTACAAAGATTATCTGTAATTACAACTACAAATAGAATTGACCGAGTTGTTACTGATTTCCCTGCAGATGAAAGAGTAAACGCATCTCTTGGTGATCCTCATGCGGCTGTATACGTTTCTAAAAAGGTTGGATTAGAAACACCCGCAACTTCACTTCAAGTGAGACTTGCTGCTTATAGACATCCCACAAATCAAATACGAGTGTTGTATAAGTTGTTCAGATCGGATCTTCCTGATTCAACTCAACCATATCGTCTTTTCCCAGGATTTAATAATTTGAGAAAGAGTGGTACTAATAATGAAACTGAATATACTATCGTAGATCTTGCTCAAAACAACGGTCTCTCTAATGATAATGTTCCAGCATCTACTTACAGTGGAGAATTCTTTGAATACTTATATTCCCAAGAAAATCTACCACAGTTCAATGGATTTATGATTAAAATAATTATGACTAGTACCAGTCAAGCATATGTTCCAAGAATTAAAGAACTTAGGGCAATCGCGTTAGCATAAAATGAGAAATTTAATACCAGTTGAAGGCCACAGTTCATTAGCAAGAGATAATGATTCTAAATCTATTATTAACACTGATAAGAATTTATATAATTCTTACATGAGTCAAAGAGAAAGAAAATTAAAAGAAATTGAGGAAATTGAAACTCTTAAAAGTGATGTGAGTGATATAAAAAAGATGCTTTCCATAATCATAGAAAAACTATAAATATCAATATAGTTCCATTTTTGAATCATGTCGGTAAGAGTTGTTAACATACAGATTCAACAGGGAGCGAATTTTAATGCGAATTATATTTTAGAGGATTCTATTTCAAATTCTATTACTAATCTGACAGGATATACTGTTGTCGCTAAAATAGCAAAACATCCTGGAAGTTCAACTAAAACTAATTTTACAACTAATATAATAACTTCAACTGGTGTTGTTGGAATCGCTTTAACCCCCGGACAAACATCAGCATTAAAACCTGGAAGACATGTGTATGATGTATTACTCACAGATTCTTTCGGAGTAAAAACTAGAGTTATTGAAGGATCAGCAACCGTATCTGCAGGAGTGTGTACCTAATGTCAAATTCATTTAGAGTAAGATTAGGATCTCAAAATGCCACACAAGTTGTGGCAAGTAATTTATCATCTGCAGGGCAAGTTATTGGAGGAATTGCAGTTGATCTTTCTAATATTCAAGATAATTTCGTTTTGCAATATGATGCAACTTTAAATAAAATTATCGCAGTGGATCCAGATCAAGTTCTTCAGGATGCAGTTCCTGGTGGAATTCCCGATGATTTCATTAATGTTTTAGATACAGATCTTAATAGAGGACAAAATATAGATTTTGATGGGGGCAATTTTTAAAAATATCTAAATAGTATTAAGGAATATTGTAAAAAAAAATGGCAAACCCATCATTAAGATTTAAAAGAGGTACTCAGTCTGCATTTAATAGCGTTGGGTTGCAGACTGGCGAACCTGCTTTTATTACTGATGATTATAATTTTTATATTGGTGTAGACGGAAACAGTGAAACTAATAAGTATTTTGGTAGTGCTAGATATTGGACTAAAGAAACCTCGGCCGCAGGTAGTGGTGTAAATCTTGTAGAAGGCACTAGTAACGGTGCTCATTTTATTACCTTAGCATCACCAGCGTCCGTAGGTGCTGCTGTAACGTATTATTTTCCAGCAGCAAATGGTGTACCAACTTCTGTATTATCCAATGATGGTAATGGGAATTTATCTTGGGCAAGTGGATCTGCTAATCCAGTTTTTACTGGTATTGCTACATTTAATACTACATTAGTTGATATCAATAGTGATGTAGATATTTCTGGTATTACTACGGTTAGTAATACCACAGACTCAACAACAAAAGATAATGGGTCTTTAGTCATTGAAGGTGGTGTAGGTATTGAAAAAAGTTTAAATGTTGGTGGTAACTTAAAGGTATCTGGTATATCCACCTTTGTTGGTGCAGTAACCTTTGAAGGTGGTACAATCACTCTTGGTGATGCTAATACTGATAATGTAGTATTTAATGCTGATGTAAACTCGGGTATTCTACCAAATACTGATGCCGCATTTGATATTGGAGATGCATCTGTTTCTAAGAGATGGAGACATGCAAGTTTCTCTGGAGTGGGAACCTTCGCAACTGGCGCAGTTATTGATGCAATTCAAATTGGTATATCTGCCACCAATGAAATTGATACTACTTCGGGAGTACTAGTACTTGATTCTGCGGCAGGTCAAGTTCAAATTACAGATGATTTATCTGTAACTGGCGTATCTACATTCACTGGCGCAATTGATGCGAATGGTGGCGCAGAGATTGATAATATCCGCATTGGTATTGCAAATAACAATACAATTGATACAAGCACTGGAGGTCTTACACTAGACTCAAATAGTGGAACTGTAACTGTTGAGGATGACCTAGCAGTTTCGGGAAGTAATACGCTTTCATTTAATAGTAATTCTTTTAATATTAGTCATAGTGGGGGAAATGCAAACGTATTTAATGGAGCAGGTGATTTAATCTTTGGTGCAGATGGAAACGCAAGTATTCGCCTAGAAAGAGTAGGTGTTGCTACTCTGGCTAAGTTTACTCATAATGGATCTACCGAACTCTATTATGCTGGAAGTAAAAAATTAGAAACCATTGATTCTGGTGTAACGATCACTGGAACAACATTTACAAATCAATTAAGTGTTTCTGGCGTTTCTACATTCACTGGCGCAATCGATGCGAATGGTGGCGCTGATATTTCTGGAGGAGAAACTGTTCTCTCTTCTGCTACAGTTTCAGATTTAACTTCTGGTAGAGTTGTCCTTGCTGGTACATCAGGTGCTCTTGAAGATAGTGCTAACCTTACTTTTAGTGGTGCAGGACTTATTGTTGGTGCTGGTGGTGCTAATATCACTGGTGTTTCTACTTTCTCTACAGATTTAGTTGTTGGTGGTGATATTAGAGTTAATGGAAATGATATTAAAGATGGTGGTGGAACTGCTGCAATTACTTTTGATGGATCTGGTAATACTACAATTACTGGTAATTTAAACGTTAACGGATCTACAACACAAGTTAATACAACTACATTAACAATTGAAGATAACTTAATTGAACTTGGTAAAGTTGATGGGAATGTCCCAACTTCTGATTTGAATAAAGACATTGGTATGCTTTTACATTATTTTGATTCGGCAGCAAGATTGGGTGCTGTTTATTATGACGACTCAGTATCAAGAGTTGTTCTTGCATCCAGAGTTGGAGAATCTTCTGGTGTATTAACAGTAGATGCTGGGTATTATGCAAATGTAGAACTTCAAGGATTATTTGTTACTGACACAGCTGGATCTGGAGAAGCGGTAATTTCTTATGCCACTATTGGTGGAGTTACCGCAAGACATTTACAAAACATAACAGTTGATGGTGGTACGTTCTAAAAATTAATATGACTGAAACTGAATTCACAACCTTTATTCAAATATATCAAAAAAGATTGAGTGATGCAATTACTCAATCAATTGCATTGGAAGCAAAGGTCATAGGGCAGAATAGAGAAATTTCTGAATTGAGTGAGCAAATTTCTAAATTGACAAAAACAAATTCTAGAAAGAAGGTTGATGAAGAGTATTCATAAATATAAAAAAAAAGTAATGATACATGGCAAAACCATCTTCACGACAAGGGCTTATTGATTATTGTTTAAGAAGATTGGGAGCACCTGTCTTAGAAATAAACGTTGATGAAGATCAGATTGATGATCTAGTTGATGATGCTCTTCAGTATTTTCAAGAGCGTCATTTTGATGGTGTTGAGAAAATGTATCTTAAATATCAAATTACTCAACAAGATATAGATAGGGGAAAGGGTAAACGGGCAGATAATCCAATTGGAATCGTAACTACAACGAGTTCAAGTGTTTCTATTCCTGGAATGGGAACAACAACATTTGATTTTTATGAAGATAGTAATTATATTCAAATTCCAGATAGTGTAATTGGCGTTGAAGGAATATTTAAAGTTGATACTGGTGGATTATCTGCTGGTATGTTTAATGTTGCTTATCAAATTTTCTTAAATGATGTTTATAATTTTACTGCAATTGAATTACTTAATTATACCATGGTTAAAAGTTATTTGGAAACTATAAACTTTTTAATCAATACTGATAAAAATATTAGATATACGAAGAGGCAAAACAGATTATATATTGACACCAATTGGTCAGGACTCACTGCAGGGTCATATATTGTTATTGATTGTTATAGAATTTTGGATCCCAATGATTTTACAAAAGTATATAATGATTCATTTTTAAAAGCATATTTAACGTCTTTAATTAAGAAACAATGGGGTCAAAATTTAATAAAATTCCAAGGAGTTAAACTTCCTGGTGGAATTGAATTGAATGGAAGGCAGATTTACGATGATGCTATTAATGAACTTGGGGATATTAAATCGAGAATGAGTTCTGAGTATGAATTACCACCTTTGGATATGATCGGTTAATCTTATGGCATTAAATCCATTTTTTTTACAAGGAAGTAAATCAGAACAAAATTTAGTTCAACAATTGATTAATGAACAACTTCGTATGTATGGAGTTGAAGTAACTTATATTCCAAGAAGATATCTGAGTGAACAAACAATTATTAAGGAGAATCTTTTATCCAGATTTGATGAAAACTATTCAATAGAAGTTTATCTAAAAAATTATTCAGGATTTGGTGGTGGAGGAGATGTCTTAACTAAATTTGGAATTCAATCAAAAGACGAATTGAACCTAATCATATCTAGAGAAAGATTTGAGGATTTTATTTCTCCATTTTTACTTGATGGTGATGGAGATCTATTAAACGACTACAAGATATCCACAAGACCCGCAGAGGGGGATTTAATATACTTCCCACTAACAGATACCTTATTTGAAATCAAATTTGTTGAGAACGAAGTTGATTTTTATCAACTACAAAAATTGTATGTTTATGAACTCACTTGTGAAACATTTGAATATGAAGATGAAATTATAGATACTGGTATAGAAGAAATAGATGATAATTTCTCAGAATCTGGATATGGGGTTTCACTCACTTTAGTTGGAATAGGATCCACTGCAACAGCATTTACATCTCTTAGAAATGGTGCTATTTCAAATATTACGTTAATAAATGATGGATTTGGGTATTCTAGTACTCCATCAGTTGCAATTGGTGGTGCTCCAGCTGGGGGGATTAATGCATCTGCGGTTGCAATTATGACAGACAGATCTGCAAGTGGAATTAGGACGTCTCTCTCCATAAGAGAAATATTACTTACTAATACTGGTGCTGGATATACATCTGCTCCCCTAGTTAGATTCATTGGAGGGGGAGGATCTGGTGCAGCAGCAACTGTCGGAATTGCCACAACAGGGTCAGTAGGAATAGTAACGATTAGTTATGGTGGAGATAAATATGTTGTTACTCCATCTATATCTTTCACTGCTGCCCCATCTGGTGGAACTACCGCTACTGGTGTTGCAGTAGTAAGTGCCGCAGGTACAATTACTGAAATTAGAATTACTAATGCTGGAGTTGGTTATACTGTTACTCCTACAATAACAATACAAAGTCCATCAGGAGTTGGAACTGGAAACTTTGTTCTAAATGAAATTGTGACTGGTGCTGCATCATCCGCAACTGCATTTGTTAAGAATTGGGACGCAGATACTAAGATTCTTAATGTTCATAATGCGACAGGAACATTTAGAGTTGGAGAAATTATAGTAGGTTCTGCAACAACAGTAACTCATGTTGGTCTTGGTTCAACTGGAAGATATATGATTAAATCAATTAATAAAACGCCAACCACTAACGTTGATAATTTTGAAATTTTTGCACAAAATAAAGAAATAGAAACTGCTGCTGATTTGATAATTGATTTTTCTGAAAAACATCCATTTGGAGAATTTTAATGTTAGGAAATTATTTTTACCACGAGATTTTAAGAAAAACTGTAATAAGTTTTGGTACACTGTTTAATGATATTTACATTAGACATAATGATGCTAATGGAAATCAAGCAAGTGAAATGTTAGTGCCATTGGCATATGGTCCCATTCAAAAATTCTTAGCAAGAATCGAACAACAACCAGATCTTTCAAGAAGACAATCATCATCTTTAACATTGCCAAGAATGTCGTTTGAGATGAATGGAATTACTTATGATCCTTCAAGAAAAGGTTCTCCAATTCAAACCTTTAAGGCAATCAATCCTTCGGATAACACAAAAATTAATAAAGTGTTTATGCCAGTTCCATATAATCTTTCATTTAATTTAAACATAATTGCAAAATTAAATGATGATGCTTTACAAATTATAGAACAGATTTTACCATTTTTCCAACCAGCATTTAATGTTACAGTAGATTTAGTGTCTTCTATTGGAGAAAAAAGAGATATTCCCATTGTATTAAACACGATAAGTTTTACAGATAATTATGAAGGTAATTTTACAGAAAGACGATATTTAATTTATACCTTAAATTTTACTGCGAAAACAAATCTGTTTGGCCCAGTTGTTGATAGCACGAATGCTCTCATTAAAAAAATCAAGACTGATTTCTATACTGATACTAATAGATTAACTGCAAAAAGAGATGTTCGTTACACTGTAACTCCAAGGGCACTTAAGGATTATAATGATGACAATACTACAACATTAGCAGAAGATATTAATACTAAAGTGACAACATTTGACGTAAGTGATGCAACCGCACTTGATGTAGATACATATATTAGAATTGGTAATGAGAATATGAAAATTAAATCTAAATCTGGTAATACAATTACTGTGTTTAGATCCGTTGATGATACATCATTAGAAACTCACACTTCGGGAGATTCCATAGATGTAATTAATAACACTGATAGAGATCTAATACAACAGGATGATGATTTCGGTTTTAGTACAGAAGTATCATTCTTTAATGATGGTGGTAGAACTTATAGTCCATCTACTGGGACGGATGTGTAATTTTTATGGAACATTATAATGGGATTGAAAAAGCATTAAATGTAGAAACTGAAATTGTAAAAAAATCTGAGGTTTCTTCTTTAGAGAAAATTTCAACTTCAGAAGATATGGAGAGAGATTATTCTTATAGTAGAAGTCAACTCTATTCTTTGATAGAAAAAGGTCAGGAAGCAGTTAATGGAATTTTGGATGTTGCTGCAAGTTCAGATCATCCAAGAGCATATGAAGTTGCTGGGCAATTGATTAAAAACGTAGCAGATGTAACTGACAAACTAGCAGACTTACATAAAAAGATGAAGGATCTTAATGATGATTATCAAGGTCCCAAATCAATTACCAATAATGCGTTATATGTGGGGTCTACTGCAGATCTTTTACAATTAATTAAACAAGAAAAAAAGATGCCTTCAGCAGAATAAATTATAAATAATTTGTTGGTATTAAACATTTAATGAAAAAAGATTGCGGTTGTGCTCATCAAAAGTGTAATAATACACCAAAGGATAAAATGTGCCCCAAACACGGTATGGAAGATTGTACACTTAAAGAAGAAGGTCTCCGTGACTGGTTTGGCAAGTCCAAATCAAAGGATGGTAAGCGTGGTTGGGTAAATGTTGTTACGGGTGGAACTTGTGCAAGTGATGAACCTGGAGAAGGAGTTCCTAAATGCGTTTCTTCTTCCAAAAGAGCAAGTATGACTAAAGCAGAAAGATTGTCTGCTGCAAGAAGAAAGAAAAAAGCAGATCCAGGACAACAACAAAAGTCAGGTGCTGCAAGACCAACTTATGTTTCTACAGATTCTCCAAGAAAGAAAAGAAAAAAAATGAAAGAAGAAATCGATTTACAAGAAGCATCTGATAAACCTGGAAAAGGTAGTGGAACTAAAGATGCTTGTTATCACAAAGTGAAATCTAGATATGATGTTTGGCCCAGTGCATATGCATCTGGGGCACTTGTTAAATGCCGTAAGGCTGGTGCAAAAAATTGGGGAAACAAAACAGAAAGTTTATCTGTAGATGTGACAAGTGAGGCCTGTTGGGATGGGTATGAAAAGAAAGGTATGAAAACCATGTTTGGAAAAAAAATATCCAAATTGTGTAAAGAAAAAAGCAGCAACTTCTGAGGCATGTTGGGATGGTTACACTGCTAAAGGACTAAAAAAGAAAGGTGGTAAGTTAGTTCCAAATTGTGTTAAGGAAGTATTAGAAAATCAATCAATATTAGAATCCCCAAAAGTAATTCGTAGTGCAGGACAAACTTATTCTGTCATTTTAAACTGGAGAACCAAAATTTTAAATATCAAATTCTTCTTCCCCTCACAACAGAGACCTACAAAAGAAGAAGTTCAAACAGCAATAGAAAAAATTTATCCTGGCGCAATTTTACAATACTATGCACCAACAATTAATGATCCAACAGGTCCGTTTATTGTTGTTGACGAGGCGGCTGCTTGGCAAAGAAAAGAAGGTAAAAATCCTGAAGGTGGATTGAACGCAAAAGGAATCGCTTCATATAGAAGAGAAAACCCTGGATCAAAATTATCAATGGCGGTCACTACTCCGCCATCAAAATTAAAACCAGGATCAAAAGCAGCAAATCGTAGAAAATCATTCTGTGCTCGTATGGGAGGAGTGGATGGTCCTATGAAAGATGAAAAGGGCCGCCCAACTAGAAAAGCACTTGCTTTAAGAAAGTGGAATTGTTGATAAAATAATATTATGCCATATGATGATATTTACTTAGGTAATCCATTACTTAAGAAAGCAAATGTAGATATTCAATTTACTCCAGATCAAATTAAAGAATTTATAAAATGTAAAGACGACCCAGTATACTTTGCTAACAATTATATTAAAATTGTTAGCGTAGATGAGGGATTAATTCCTTTTGAGATATATCCATTTCAAGAAAAATTAATTAAAAATTTTCATAGTAATAGATTTAATATTTGTAAGATGCCTAGGCAATCTGGCAAATCTACAACTGTTGTGTCATATCTTCTACATTATGTGGTTTTTAACGATAATGTGAATGTAGGTATATTGGCAAACAAAGCCTCCACTGCAAAAGATCTTCTTGGGAGATTGCAAAAGTCCTATGAAAATCTTCCAAAGTGGATGCAACAAGGCGTTCAGGTTTGGAACAAGGCATCATTAGAATTAGAAAATGGATCTAAAATTATAGCAGCATCTACCTCAGCATCTGCTGTTCGAGGTATGTCCTTTAACATTATCTTCTTGGACGAATTTGCGTTTATTCCAAATCATATCGCTGACGAATTTTTTAGTTCTGTATATCCAACTATTTCATCTGGTAAAACTACCAAGGTTATTATTGTATCAACTCCAAAAGGTATGAATCACTTCTACCGTCTTTGGCATGATGCTGAAAGAAGTAGAAATGAATATATCCCCACAGAAGTTCATTGGTCTGAAGTTCCAGGAAGAGATGCTGCTTGGAAAGCACAGACAATTAGTAATACTTCAGAGCAACAATTCCAACAGGAATTTGAATGCGATTTCTTAGGATCATCAGATACTTTAATTTCCAGTGCTAAATTGAAGTCTTTGGTATTTGAAGACCCAATACAAAAAAATAAAGGGTTGGATGTATATTTTAATCCTATTGAAGATAGAAATTATTTTATAACTGTTGACGTTGCTAGAGGAACTGAAAATGATTACTCAGCATTTATTGTTTTTGATATCACCGAATTTCCTTGGAGAGTTGTAGCAAAATATAAAAACAATCAAATCAAACCAATGCTGTTTCCTAGCATTATAAACGATGTTGCTAAAGCATATAATAAATCTTATGTTTTAGTTGAGATCAATGATATTGGGGAACAAGTTGCAAATATTTTACATTTTGATCTTGAGTATGAAAATGTTTTAATGTGTTCAATGCGAGGAAGAGCGGGTCAAATAGTAGGTCAAGGTTTTTCCGGATCTAAATCTCAACTTGGAATTAAAATGTCCAAAACGGTTAAGAAGATTGGATGTTCTAATTTAAAAACTTTGATTGAAGATGATAAACTTATATTCAGTGATTATGAAATCATTTCTGAATTAACTACTTTTATTCAAAAAAATCACTCCTTTGAAGCAGAACAAGGAGCAAATGATGACTTGGCAATGTGCCTTGTTATATTTGCATGGTTAGTAGTACAACCATATTTTAAAGAGATGACCGATAATGATGTTCGTAAAAGAATATATGATGAACAAAAAAATCAAATTGAACAAGACATGGCACCATTTGGATTTATTATAGATGGTTTGGATGATGATATCGAAGTTATAGATAAACATACTGGTGATAGATGGGTAAGAGCAAATAACAATTCCAATTTTGATGAGTATGGTAATCGTTCTTTTATGTGGGACTACGTTTAAAAGAAGGAATTTATAAATATCTTATAGAGCAATGAAGATTTATCAGAGGGATCAAAATGCCTATAGGTTTGGTATCACCTGGAACTAAGGTTAGAGAAGTTGATTTAACGCAAGGGCGTATAGATAGTGTATCTACCACTACCGGAGCAATCGTTTGCCCGTTTGCACAAGGTCCTGTAGAAGAACCTGTATTTATTGATAGTGAGCAGGCACTAATAGACACTTTTGGCAAGCCCTCAGATAATGATAATCACTACGAGTATTGGTTGTCTGCATCAAACTATCTCACTTATGGTGGGGTAATGCGTGTTGTAAGAGTAGATGGAACTAATTTAAATAATGCTAACGCAAGTAAGGCCACTCCCGGTGGTAGCGAAACATTAAAAATTAAAAGTTACGAAGATTATCAAAATGACTACACAACTGCATCAACTTGGTTCTGGGCGGCAAACAATCCAGGATCTTGGGCGAATGAAATTAAAGTATGTGTAATTGATGGATTTGCTGATCAAATTATCAGTGGTGTAGATACCTCTAATAATAATGTTCGTGTTGGCGCTGCTGTAACTCAAGCAATTTCAGGAGATCTTGCTGGAAACGGAACAGTTTCAACTTTTACTGGATTCATAAAAGGAATTATCACTGGTGTTGGAAACACCTTACAAAACCCAACTTCAAGTGGGGTAGGAACTGATAGTATTACTGTTAGAGTCGTATCAAAAGTTACTGAATCGTTTAATACGTTTTCAACAGTTGGAATAGTAACAACTTTACTCACAGCAGGTATCGGAACCGATATAGTTTCTATTGCGAGTACATCAGGGTTATCAGTTGGCAATCTCTTTTCTCCTGGTGACATTGTAGTCACTTCAATTGGAGACACAACAGTATCTCTTGCAAGCACAATTTCTGCACAAATTACAGTTGGAACTGCAGTTACTTTTAGTACAACTGTCTCCGTTGCAGGAACAGAAACAGCAACCGTTTATACTGAGGGTGGATTATTTTCCTTTAGTGCAGGAACGATTGGAGTTTCTTCGGTAACTATTGGTAGTGGAACATCTACATTTACGAGCACCACACAACAAGATTGGTACGATTTGCAAGATGTCGGATTAAATAATTCCGATCTTTTATGGAAAGAAATTGCAGAAAGACCAAGGACCAGTAATTTTGCCACTAACAGAAGTGGGAAAAATGATGAAATTCATATTATTGTTATTGATGATAAAGGGACGATTTCAGGAACTCCCGGAACAATTCTTGAAAAATTTGTAGGACTTTCCAAAGCAGTAGATGCTACTTCTTCCACATCTGGCCCAATCTATTATAAGAATTTTATAGCAGATAATTCCCGATACTTATTTGCAGGAGATGCTGAAGTTGGCAAACCAACTGGATTTAGTAGTGGAATTACATCTATTACTAATGGTGATGGAGCTTGGGGATTAACTGCCCAAGGTACTACTTACCACGCTGTTGGTAAAAAAACATATACACTAAAAGGTGGAAATAATTATGGTGCTGGTGATTCAACAAATCCAAGATTTGAAACTACTCTTGGAGATTTGATTGCAGGGTATGATTTATTTGTTAATCAAAGAGAATACCCAATCAATTTCCTAATTCAGGGTCCTGGATTTGGTACTAAAGAACAAACTCAAGCAAAAGCAAATAAACTGATTCAAATTGCAGAATTGAGAAAGGATTGCATCGCATGTATTTCTCCTCAAAGATCTGCAGTATTAGTTGATCCTGGGGCGGGTGGAAGTTCACCAGCACCAATTGTAAGCACCACTACACAAACAAATAATGTTATCGCATTCTATGATTCTGTAGCATCATCTTCTTATGCAGTCTTTGATACTGGTTACAAATATCAGTATGACAGATTTAGTAATAAGTTTAGATACGTTCCATTAAATGCTGATATTGCTGGTTGCATGGCAAGAACTGGAATTAATGATTTTGCATGGTTTTCTCCTGCTGGTACAAGACGTGGTGTTATCAACAACGCAGTTAAACTGGCATACAATCCATCACAATCTGAAAGAGATCGTTTATATGTTAGAAGAATCAATCCAGTAATTTTTGCTCCAGGGTCAGGAATTATCCTGTTTGGTGACAAAACTGGACTTGCTGTTCAATCAGCATTTGATAGAATTAATGTTAGAAGGTTGTTCCTTGTTCTTGAAGAGTCAATCGAAAGAGCATCGAGAGCATCACTCTTTGAATTTAATGATGCAATCACTAGAACAAACTTTGTGAACATTACTGAACCATTCCTCCGTGATGTTAAAGCGAAAAGAGGTATTCAAGACTTTGTTGTTATTTGTGATGAAACCAACAACACTCCTGATGTAATTGATGCTAATGAATTTAAGGCTGATATCTATATCAAGCCTGCTCGTAGTATCAACTTTATCGGACTCACTTTCGTTGCCACCAGAACGGGAGTATCCTTTGAAGAAATCATTGGAAGAGTTTAAATCATAAATTATCACATAACCATCGGAGAAAAACATGTCATTTCAACAAATTCCAAACTCTGGGAGTGATGGAAGATTTCTAGATAACTTTAAGGGCAGAATGAGTGGAGGTGGTGTTCGCGCCAATCTCTTTGAATGCGAAATCGCATTTCCAACCATTGTTCTTCCTAACGGGGTTACTGAAACTAACATTACTGACAAAATTAAATTTTTAGTAAAAGCATCATCTCTTCCAGCTTCAACAATCACTCCAATTTCTGTTCCCTTTAGAGGTAGAGAACTGAAAATTGCTGGAGACAGAACATTTGAACCGTGGTCAGTTACAGTTATCAACGACACTGATTTTTCAATTAGAGGTGCTTTTGAGAGGTGGATTAATTATATGAGCAGATCTTTGGATAATGCTGGAGAGGTTAATCCCGCAACATATCAAAGAGATGCCTGGGTCTATCAACTTGGACGTGCTGCGATGAATACCGCTGTGGATAGTTCAGATACTATTCCAGTTCTAAGAGCATATCACATGTATGGTGTTTTCCCAACTAATGTTTCGGCAATCCCAGTTTCCTATGCGGATAATAGTAGTATTGAAGAATTTACAGTAGATCTTCAAGTTCAGTATTGGGAAGCATATAATGGTAATAAATCTATCGAAGTTCAGTAGACATAAATAGGTTGATACCATTTTAAATGTAACTATAATATGTCTGGACTTTTTGGATTTTCTATAAACAGTAACGTACAAAAACCTAAAAAACAAATCAGTCCTGTTGCTCAATCAAATGAGGATGGGTCTGATTATTATATTAGTAGTGGGTTTTACGGACAATATGTAGACATTGAAGGTGTTTATAAAACTGAATATGATCTTCTAAAAAGATATCGTGAAATGGCTTTACACCCAGAATGTGATCGTGCAATTGAAGACGTTGTTAACGAAGCAATTGTATCAGACCTAAATGATTCGCCAATTCAAATTGAATTGTCAAATTTAATAGTTGATGAAAGTATTAAACAAATTATTCGTGGAGAATTTCAATACATTAAAGACTTGATGCAGTTTGATAAAAAATGTCATGAAATTTTTAGAAATTGGTATGTAGATGGAAGAATTTATTATCATAAAGTAATTGATTTAGATAATCCACAAGAAGGTATTAAAGAAATTAGATATATTGATGCTATGAAAATTAGGTTCATTCGAGAACTTAAGAAAAAAAATAACGGTCTAGGTGCGGTTAACATTTCGAACACATCATCAATAAATAATATTTTTGGAAAGATTGATGAATCTTCTTTAGATTTTCCAGAAATTGAAGAGTATTTTGCATACACTCCAAAGTTAACTGGTTATGCATCTGCTTCAGCTGGAAATTCTGGAGGTGGTGGATATGGAAAGTCAATTAAAATTTCTAAAGATGCCATCACATTTGTATCTTCAGGATTGGTAGATAGAAATAAACAAACTGTTTTATCCTATTTGCATAAAGCAATTAAGGCATTGAATCAATTGAGAATGATTGAGGATTCTCTTGTCATTTATAGAATGTCTCGTGCTCCAGAACGTAGAATTTTTTACATCGATGTAGGTAATCTCCCTAAGATTAAAGCAGAACAATATCTTAAAGAAGTTATGAGTCGCTATCGTAACAAAATTGTTTACGACTCTAGTACAGGAGAAATACGTGATGACAAAAAGCATATGAGTATGCTTGAGGACTTCTGGCTTCCTCGTCGTGAAGGTGGTCGTGGAACCGAAATTACTACCTTACCTGGTGGTCAGAATCTTGGTGAATTAACTGACGTTGAGTATTTTCAGAAAAAACTTTATAGATCTTTAGGAATTCCAGAATCTAGAATTGGAGCAGACCAAGGATTCAAT
>Ga0172364_10002213_pt1 | contig 15399 bp, 14 predicted proteins | sample LakKivSesite10cm_FD_114545 | JGI IMG/M metagenome (GOLD analysis project Ga0172364, IMG submission 114545) | Sediment microbial communities from Lake Kivu, Rwanda - Sediment site 10cm | ecosystem: Environmental > Aquatic > Freshwater > Lake > Sediment | place: Rwanda: Western Province, Lake... | reverse complement strand
TTCTGGCTTCCCACGATCACAAGTACATCACTCCCGGAGCCTCTTATTCTTTGAACAACATCGCTCGACTCGATGTTCTCACCATACACTGTCAAGTGAACCGTTATCCCTCCGTTCTGTCTCCAGGATCTGACGAAGTTTCGCCAATCGACGCCCATCACCAGCTCGAAGGGTCCCCCCCAGCTCTCGACGACTCTCCTCACGGTCTTCTCAACTGTCATATCTTTAGAATCGGATAGTATGAAGCTGGAAGCTCCGAAGGCTCGCGCTGTCAAGGCGACATGGCTTGTGACTCTGAGGTCCCTGGCCCTATGTCCCCACCGGAGCACAACAATCTTCAAACTAGGTACTTCCGATGATCTCAATAGAAAGTCAGTCTGATTTCCTGATCGAGAACCCACCGTTACTTCTTCTTGTACTGGATTACGTCTCCGAGCGTCATCTCCGAGTGCCCAACCCTCTCTTCCGGCATCTCAGGTTCTTTTCTGGGAATGAGGAGTTTGACTCTCAGGGCATGTTCGAGGGCATGGGTCAACCTCAGGTCTGGTGTCATTTTGCCCAGCTCGATCTTCTGTATGATTGAAAGCCTCTCATTGATGGTCCTAGCTAGATCCTCCTGTGACATCTTCTTCTTTTCTCTGGCCTTCTTGATCATCCTCGGAAAGTCATCAGTAATTTCCAGCTCCTCGATCTCCTTTGGTAGGCGACTGGTGAGTGATGCAAGAGGCTTCGGAGTACCAAGAGGTCTAGGTGCGCTGGGTTTCTGCTTCTCCTCAACCTTCAGGTCAGGCTCTCCCAAGCCGGAGCACCTTCCGCAGACGAGCAGCCTTGTTCCTTCAAGGATTATTCTTCTTGGTGACCCGTAGATTGTGGAGCCGCAGATCTCACAGTTCAATCTCGACCACCGCCTCCTGAGATAGCGGAAGTTTAAATCAGAAGCGAGGCTATTAGCTTTGCGAGTTGAGGATGGATAAGCCAACCTTCTGGGAGCTGAGGAGGATCAGGGGCGTAGCTAGCTACCAACTTGGCAATCATGTTGGCAAAGTCTTGTTTCCTGACAGTGTAAGGATCACAAGATCCCCAAGGACTGGAAAGATCAAGCTGATATATCTTCGAGGACAGCTTCTTGCAACCTTGAGAAGTCACGATGGCCTCCTGAGCTTGAACATTCAGGGTGCCAGAAGGATCCTGAGAGGACTCGGTCAAAAAGCCCCGCTCAAAGTCGTAGTCAAGGAAGGCTTTGAGGACTTTGCCAAATCTGGAAGAAATCTATTCGCAAAGCACGTCCTCTCCGCCGACCCGAAAATCAGATCGCAAAACGAGGCCATAGTGACAGATGTGAAGGGAAGATTGGTCGCTGTCGGCAGGGCTGTCCTAAGTGGTGAGGAGATGACCTGCTTCAAGCTTGGAGTAGCAGTGAAGGTCAGAAGAGGTATCGCCGAAAACAAATCGATTGCGTGAAGTAAATTGATTATCAACATCCCAAGTTTTAAATGCAAATCTGTCGAGTTGCTTGCCGTAAGTATATGCGAAGTCTAACTCTCTCTGCGCTATTGCTTGGAATCATATGCGTCAGTCTCGTCAAACCAACATGTGCACTCAGCGTCGCACCCACAATAGAAGTCGCAACAAATCGATCAATCTACAATGTAGGCGAGTCCATCGTTATAAGCATCCAAGTCTCTGAAGCAGCCTCGGTCAAAACATATGTCGCTACACCTACGGGAACAGTAACCTACAACATAGGCTCCATCAACTATGGAGACTGGTACAGCTTTACGGCAAGCGGAATAACGACCACGCCTGGAACCTACACCATAAAGGCTGTGGCATCCTTCCCTGGATGGGGTGGCGCAGAGTACTCCAGCTCAACGGTAGTCTATGTTCAAGGAGCGCCATTTGACTTTACAATGACGCTTTCCCCTTCGACGCAAACCATTGAGCAGGGCGGAACAGTCGTCTACAAGATCTCATTCACCTATAGCGATCCGGCATACAGTGTAACAACAATAATTATCCAAGATGTGACGGGACTAGGCTCTGGGATGAATTGGCTTCTGGGAACAGGCAATGAACTGCAAGTCTCCACATCATCGACCGCACCGACGGGAACTTACACGATTACAGTCATTGGTTCAGCGAAGGGTGTGACTCGCCAGACCACCGCCACCATTGTGGTGGTGCCCAGATTCGAGTTCTCCATACAAATCTCGCCACCAAATCAGACTGTTGGCATCGGAGACAAGACCATATACACGGTGACAGTCAGTCTGGTCAGCGGCTCTGCCTCATCTGTCTCTCTCAGCTTGGGGGGACTTCCCGGCGGCCTAACCCACACCTTCTTACCCCAGACAGGTACCCCCACCTTTACTTCAACCATGACAGTGGACGCCGCCACAGCTTCGTCCGAGGGAACCTACAATGTCGCTGTCACGGCTTCAAGTGGAAAGGTCTACAGAACCGCCACCGCAACTCTAGTGGTTAGAAAAGAAGACTTCAACCTCACAGCATCACCAGACATCCTTGCAGTGAAGAAGGGCCAGAGAGCAACATTCAATGTTGATGTCAGATCCATAGGGATCTTCGATCAGACGGTAACCCTCACAGTCACAGGACTGCCTAGCGGAGCATCATCCACATTCACGATCCCTTCCGGTAAGTCGCCCTTCACGGCGGGGCTCGTTGTCGATGTACCTGTATCAACCCCTGTTGGCAACTATACGCTAACCATAGATGCGACAGGCAAAGGAAGAACCCACTCTGCAAAAGCGATCTTGAGCGTCGAGAAAAAGAAGAGCAGCCTCGAGATATCGATCAGCCAAGGCTGGTTGGGCGATGTCACGGTCACCGGCTCCGTCAAACCAGCGGTGGAAAACGCTGAGATTACTCTATCATACCGAGGGCCAGAAGACAAAGAAGTGGTTCGTAAGGCAACCACCAGTTCAGACGGGGCCTTTAAGGACGCATACAACCCTGAAGTCCCCGGTAACTGGACCATAACGACGAAATGGTCTGGGAATGACGAGTATGAGGGCTCCTCAAGCCGGGCAGAAATATTTCAAAAGAAAAGGCTCATCCCAACATTCCTATATAGTGAGTCCTACCTGCCGCTTCTTATTGCAGCAGTCGTGATCATCATTGCTACGTCGATAGTCGTGTCCAAACGTCGACACAGAACCGGCGTCATCAAACCCCAGCCAACGATCACGTGTCCAAAATGCGGGTTAGCAAATGCGCCAGACGATTCATTCTGCGCAGACTGTGGCTCCAGCCTCAAGTGACAGGAATAACCAGATTCCCGGCGAGCCTAAGTCTGGATTCATCGGAGTCTCAAGACAGGCTCTTTCAGAAAGACCTTAAGACTTGGCTGCAATAAAGCGTAACTTGAGGTGTCAGAGGTTTGGCGCATAGAGCCATCCGTTCAATGCGTGGCGTTCCATCAGGCAGGGATGCCCTTAGACTAATGCAGCGGATGGGTATGGAGGCAAAACCGATTGAGAATGTCATCGATGTCACTATAAGGACTGCTGACAAGAGCATCGTGATAGATGGGCCGACAGTGATGTCTATTGCAGTGCAGGGGCAGACGATGTTCCAGGTCGCTGGAGGAACGCTGAGAGAGGCGCAATCAACGCAGGAAGTGAGGGCCTCGATTCCTGAAACCGACATCCAACTCGTGGCTGAGCAGGCCTGCGTTCCCTTGGAGGAGGCAAAGAAGGCCCTAGAGATTTCAGGTGGAAACCTGGCCCAAGCTATACTGTCGTTGAAGAAAGAGAAGCCCTAAGCTTCCTCTTTCAGCCGTCCCTTAATTCTTTTGAGGCGGAAGAAGTCCTCCCTCTCCCTCTCCTCAAGATACATCCTAATAAAACGGATAGTGTTGTCCATCCTTGGTATTATTATGTACTCGAGGCTGTTGACCCTTCTCTTGACCGAGGCTATGGCCTCAGCCAATTTTGTTACGGCAGCCTCGATCCCTGAGAGTTCAACTAGGACCTTGACGGCCTCAACCATAGCCATTGTGGCCTCGTCGAGCCGGGCAGAAGTGTCGATGACACTGTACGGATAGCTGCTCAGAGGCTTCACCTCAACTTGGACGCTGGGTATCGAGACACCTATGATGCTCCGCGTCTTGGCCACGATATCAAACCTATCCTCGACACCATAGGAGAGTTCTCCAAGCTTTGAGTATCCCATTATCATCTGGGCTTCAGAGAAGGCTCTGTAGGCGGCTTCAAGAGAGGTCTCAGCTTTTTCCCTGAGGGCTGAAATCTCTCTTACGAATTCGAAGAACTCTATCATCAGGGCGTCGAGTTTCTCTCTCAGAAGCTCCCTGCCCCTCTCAGCGATCTCCATCCTCTTTCTGAGAGCAAGCAGCTCCATCCTTGTCGGATGGACGTTCATCAACTGCTCTGACATCTGCTGCACTCAGACTTTGGATCTGTGTTTTGGATGGTAGACCTTAATCGTTCCTGGGTCTATCCTCTTCAGCTCACTCTCGGGGAGCGTTGATAGCAGTTCCCAGCCAATGTCGAGAGTCTCATCGATGTCTCTGTTCTCGTAGACTCCTTGGTTTACGAACTTTCTCTCAAATATGTCTGCGAACTTCAGGTACATCTTGTCCCTGGCTGAGAGGGCTTCTTCACCAACGACCGCGACTAGGTCTCTGAAGCCTCTCCCCTCAGCGTAGGCGTAATAGAGTTGGTCTGAGACCTCTCTGTGGTCTTCACGGGTTCTTCCTTTACCTATTCCTTCCTTCATGAGTCTTGAGAGTGATGGTGAGACGTCTATTGGGGGATAGACACCCCTACGATAGAGTCCTCTGTCGACGAGTAGCTGGCCCTCTGTGATGTAGCCTGTCAGGTCAGGTATGGGATGAGTCATGTCGTCATGTGGCATGGTCAGGATCGGCATTTGGGTGACTGAGCCCTTGCTACCGTGTGTCCTGCCGGCCCTCTCATAGATTGTGGAGAGGTCGGTGTACATGTAGCCCGGGTATCCTCTTCTGCCAGGTACCTCTTCCCTCGCCGCTGAGATCTCTCTTAGGGCCTCGCAGTAATTTGTCATGTCTGACAGTATTACTAGGACGTGCATTCCGAGTCGGTGGGCGAAGAACTCTGCAGCCGTCAGGGCTATCCTGGGCGTGATGATCCTCTCTATCGCAGGATCATTTGCAAGGTTCAGGAACAAGGTGACATGCTCTAACGCTCCTTGCCTCTCGAAGTCGTCCCTGAAGAACTGGGCTTCATCAGCGGTTATACCCATGGCTGCAAAGACTGTTGTGAATGGTTCTTCTGTTCCCCGGACTTTGGCCTGGCGGGCGATCTGTGCAACTATTGTGTTGTGAGGTAGGCCTGAGCCTGAGAATATCGGAAGCTTCTGGCCGCGAACGAGTGTATTCATCCCGTCGATGGTGGAGATCCCCGTCTGGATGAAGTCCCTTGGATAGTCTCTTGAGTAAGGGTTGATGGGTGCTCCGTGAACGTCAAGGTAATCTTCAGGGATTATACGTGGTCCGCCGTCGATCGGCTCCCCGCTTCCGTCGAAGACCCGGCCGAGCATATCTGATGAGACAGGAAGCTTGATCGTCTCGCCGCTGAAGGCGACGCGTGTAGTTGGTACATCCAGGCCTGAGGTGCCTTCGAAGACCTGGACAACAGCCATATCCTCACCAACCTCAAGGACTTGGCCGCGTCTGGTCTCTCCCGTTGGTGTCGTTATCCTCGCGACCTCACCGTACCCGACGCCTCTGACCAACTTGACGAAGAGGAGTGGTCCGGAGATCTCGCTTACCGTGTTGTACTCTCTTCCAACAATTGACATGCTAGCGCACCACCGCAGTGAGTAGTTGTGAGGAGAGCTGGGCGAACGCCTCCTCCATCCTTTTCAGCAGGCCTTTTGCGAAGCTATCGAAGCCTTCGATCGGCTGTATCTTCATTCTCGCGATCTCGTCCTTTATTGGGAGCTCAAGTACTCTCTGGAGGGGTATGCCTTTCTCCGTGGCTCTGGACATTTCCCGATAGAAGCTCAATATCATCTTCATCATGTAGAAGCTCTTCTCGAGTGGGCAGTAGCTGTCGACTGGGTGGACTGCGCTCTGCATTAGGAAGTCTTCCTTGAGCATCCTGGCGGCCTCAAGGGTTACTCTCTGGCTTTCTGAGAGGGCGTCTGGACCGACGAGCATCACGATCTCGCGGAGCTCCTCGTCTCTTTGGAGTATCTGCATCGCCTCGCGGCGGAGGCTGACCCATTCATCCCCAAAGCCCTTGCCATACCATTGCTCAAGCGAGTCAAAGTATAGGGAGTAGCTTGTAAGCCAGCTTATTGCTGGAAAATGCCGCCTCTCAGCGAGTGCTTTGTCGAGAGCCCAGAAGACCTTGACTATGCGCAAGGTGTTCTGTGTTACGGGTTCAGAGAAGTCCGATCCCGGGGGCGAGACGGCTCCAACTACCGAGATAGAGCCTAGATTGGATTGACTACCCAGGATCTCGACTCTCCCGGCCCTCTCATAGAACTCTGCAAGTCTTGAGGCAAGATATGCTGGGTAGCCCTCTTCCCCAGGCATCTCCTCAAGTCTTCCGGAGATCTCCCTTAGGGCCTCAGCCCATCTTGACGTTGAGTCAGCCATCAGGGCCACGTCATAGCCCATGTCCCTGAAGTATTCGCTGACAGCTATTCCCGTGTAGATGCTCGCCTCTCTTGCTGCGATGGGCATGTTGGAGGTGTTGGCGAAGAGTATTGTACGTGCCATCAAGGGATGTCCTGAGCGGGGGTCTTTGAGCTGAGGAAAGCGGTCAAGAACCTCAGCCATTTCGTTTCCTCGCTCACCGCAGCCGACGTAGACTATTATGTCTGCATCGGCCCACTGGGCGAGCTGGTGCTGCATAACAGTCTTGCCTGTTCCGAAGCCTCCTGGGATCGCTGCGGTTCCGCCTTTTGCTATTGGGAAGAGGAAATCTATGATCCTCTGTCCTGTGACCAGGGGGGTATCTGCAGGCACCTTCCTTCTGAACGGCCTGGCGCTTCTGACCGGCCACGTATGCATCAGTCTGGTCTTCACATCGCCGGCGGAGGTTTCGATCGTGCAAATGTCACTCTCGATCGAGAAGTCCCCCTCCCTCACGATCTCTTTTATCTTGCCGGAGACTCCCGGGGGGACTATAATCCTATGGTCTACAAGGGCGGTCTCCTTGACAGTTCCGAGGACGTCTCCAGTTTGGACACTGGCACCTTTCTTCTCTGTCGGTATGAACCTCCACTTCTTCTTGCGATCGAGTGATGTTACAGTGATCCCTCTCTCGATGAAGTCGCCGGAGAGTTCTCTAATGACTGGCAATGGCCTCTGTATTCCGTCATAGGTCTGTCCGACAATGCCGGGCCCTAATTCGACTGAGAGGGATTTGCCGGTTCTCTCAATCCTTTCTCTAGGCTTTATTCCAGTAGTCTCCTCATAGACCTGGATCGTGGCGGTGTCGCCCTCAACTCGTATAACCTCACCTATTAGTCCGACATCGCCAACCTTGACGAGCTCGTACATTAGTGAGCCTGACATATTCTTGCCGATTACAACCGGCCCAGCGATGTTAGCGATCGTTCCTGGTTTGAACAATAACGTCACCAATACTGTTCCGCTATTATGAACATTAGAGGCGGCGTCCTAGATTGAACCAAACCCGAATTAAAGCTTTCTAGCTCATGATTGAAGCTACTCCGCCTGCGCGAGATAGGCCAGAGAACCGAGAACCTAGCCTATTCGATCTAACGGCGCACTTCCTGGAGGTGATTGGTAATCTACGAGAAACAAGGGAGAACTCAATTGACACATTCATATTCTGGAGTTTCGAATCACAGAAACATTACGTTTTTCTCCGGGTCTAGCATCATGTCCTTAACGATCCCAATCAGACGGATACAAGTGAAGGCTTTGAAGGAAAAAGCAAAGTGTCCTGCGGCTCTCACGAGCATAAAGGCAGTCGTCTTAGTTCTATCTGTACTGGGGCCTTTCCTGAGCCTAGAGGATGCATCGGCTGCGACAACCCAGCAAGTCACGATATCGATTCAAGGTCTCCCTTCAGCATTCACGACAAAGGTCCATGTCAACAGTTCATACCTGACTTCTCTTCCGGGAGGCGGAAGCGTCACAATAGGCTTCAATACCTCCGTGACTGTATCAGTCCAGCAGTATGTCCCAGAGAACTACCATACTTCCATCTGGACCCCGGGAGGCGCACTGCCAAACAGTGGTATAACGTTCTACGTGCCATCAAACACGAGGACCTTCACGTCCAGCACCTCACACACCTTCACATACTATGCCCTCTACTACCTGCAGGTCATTTCAAAGTATGGAAACCCCATGGGTTCAGGCTGGCATGCGGCCGGCTCATGGGCACCAATAATAGCAGGCGACATTCAGGAAGCCACCTCGAAAGTCAGGCAGGGATTCAGCAGCTGGAAGGGGGGTCCATTAAGGGACAGCCCCAGCAACCCCGCCAACGCGATACTAATGGATGGACCGAAACTCGTCGAGGCCAAATGGACGACACAATACTACTTCACGGTTGAATCCGCATACGGAAACCCAACAGGTGCTGGATGGTACAACTCAGGAGCGGAAGCAAGCTTCTCAATCTCAACCCCAGTCGGCGCAGGCGAAGGGATCCGGAATGTCTTCACAGGTTGGAGCGGGGACTATTCAGGGGTGTCACCCAACGCGACACTGAGCATCACAGCTCCCACAAGGATCGTGGCTGAATGGAGAAAACAATACTTTCTATCAGTCAACCCCAACGGTGGAAAGACAGACACCAAAAGCGGCTGGGTTGACGAGGGAAAACAAATCGCTGTAACCGCTGTGACCCCGATCCTTGAGGACGCAAACAATTCCCGGCTAGTCTTTACTAACTGGAAAGGGGCGGTCTCGACCACGAGCCCCACCGCATCGGTTTCGATGGACTCGCCAAAGGAACTCTTTGCAGAGTGGTCTAGGCAATATCTGCTTGCTGTCCAGACAGAATTCGGGAAGCCTACTGGAGCTAGGTGGTACAACGCCGATTCCACGGCAGAGTTCTCAGTCGATCCCGCGACGGTGCCGGCAGGCATCTGGGGGTGGGCTGGTCTGGAATACGTATTCTCTCACTGGTCTGGAGACTCAAGCTCAACAACCCCGACATCAAGCATTGCCATGCGCGGGCCAAGAGTCGTTAACGCTGTGTGGGAGCTGAGCCTCATCAAGTTTTATATGATTCTTGGAGCCGTTATAGTGATCTCAACATCAGTCCTTCTGTGGAGGAGGGGAAAGCTGAGGTCGAGTTCTAATCGGCTCGCTAGCCTGCGCCGATGGATCTTGAGGACTCCTAAGGAACCACAGTGATCCGTTGCCCCTGATTACTGGCCTTATGCTCCTCATAGGGCGACAGAGGATGTGTTAGGTTTCTATCGACACCATTTTTCTGGATAGATTTCAAGCCCGATACTGCCCAAGAATCCGGGAATGACTATGATTAACACTAGGAAGATCGCAAGAGGGGTCAAAAAAATACTTGAATATAATATGGGTCTAAGCGACAGCGAGACTCTACTGGTAGTCACTGACACGCCAACAAGTCAGGAATGGCAGAGTCTTGCGCCTGAGAGACTTGAGGAGATGACCTCAAGAAATCTTCTTGCCCTGAATATTGCGGACATCGCAAGAGATCAATTTCCAGAGTCCATGGTTATTTTTCAAACCTATCCCTCAGTTGGAAGGCACTCTGCAGAGCCGGGAAAAAATGTTGAGGAGATGATGAAGACATCGGATGTAGCCTTGGCTTTGACGACGTATTCGATCAGCCATACGGACGCCAGGGAGAACGCGACAAATGCGGGAGTAAGGATAGCGAGTATGCCAAGGATTCTTGAGGAGATGTTCTATCCAACTGGATCTCTGATGTCGGACTATGGGAGAATATCATCCGAGACTTTGAAGCTTGTAGAGATCCTAACAGACGTATCAAAGATCCGAATCAAAACCAAGACAGGAACGGACCTGAGCCTAAGCCTTGAAGGAAGAAGAGGCATAGCCGATACAGGAGTGCTGAATGCTCCTGGGAGTTGGGGAAACCTGCCTGCTGGGGAGGCCTACATTGCCCCCCTGGAGGGTACAGCCTCGGGTGGCTTAGTTGTTGAGCGAGGCTGGCATCCCGATCTTAAAGAAAGGATGAGACTCTTCTTCGAGAAGGGTCAGCTGAATGGAGTAGTGGGGGGTGGAAAGGTTGGCAAAGATCTCAACGAACTCCTCAGGCCAGTTGAGGACTCAGAACCTTATCTTCTTAGAAGGAATCTGGCCGAGTTCGGGATTGGAACGAATCCTAAGGCAAAAAAGCGTGACAACATGCTTGAGGCAGAGAAGATCAGAGGAACAGTTCACATTGCCGTTGGAGACAATTCACATATGGGTGGCAGAGTCAAAGCAGACTACCATCAGGACTTCCTCATCCCATCGCCAACGGTCGACGCAGACAACACAAGACTCATTGAGAATGGCAAGTTGAGAATACCCTCCAACTCATAACAGGATGGTGAGGCGGGCCCGCGTATGGGTGATGAGGCAGTTCTCCAACAAATACTCAAGACTTTGGAGATTCCAGACAACATCAGAGTCAGGCTAGTCAAGAGCAAGAGGGCGCCTACGCACTCAATCATAGTGACTTGCCGCCCGACTCAATCCGGGCAGTCAGGTGTTGAGTATACGGTAGAATATAGAAAGAGTCTGAGCATGAACCTACTCCGACATGAACTGTGCCACATCAGACTGCACCTCATGGGTCTGCCCGTAGTTCAAGTTGAGGGTGGCTCACAGATCAGCCTAAGCAACCAAGTACTCAACACTCTGCACGAAGACTACTATGCCAACATCATGATGCATTCACGGTTCCCTCACAGCTTCGCCTCCCTGATCATGAGAGGCCTCAGCAGAGATCGCAATCATCATGGATTGCACATTCATGATGAAGTGGAGGATGATATGCTGGCGTGGCTTCTCCAGGTCTATGTCTTGAAGCTCGCGATATTCGATGTCCTAGACTATAGGGGCGAGGCTGAAGAGATCAGAGAAGAGATAGACCATCTGAGGGAGGAGCACTTTGAGCTACATCGTTACCTCAACACGATAGTTGACTGTATGAAGAGGCTCCCACCTCTTGACAAGGGTTTCAGGCCATTCACGGAAGAGGAGAAAGGCTCTATCGGCAAAATAATTGAGACAATAAACAGTGTTAAGGTGGCCCCGTGAAGCCGGCACAGAACTACTCTTCGATTTTGATAGCCTGCGTGGGGCACTGGGTCTCACATGCGCGACAAACGATGCAGGCGTCAGCGTTTACAGGAACCGCCTTCGGATCGTTGTTGAACTCAGCCTTCTTCTGTATCTCATACACCGAGACTGGACAGACACTAACACATGTGCCATCGCCGTCACACTTCGAGTAATCAACGGTTACTTTTGGCATTATTACACCCCTCTGCTTTTAGGCCTCATTTGTCTGACGTCATTTCTTATATAGTTTCTCTGAAGAACAGGAGGTAAGTGCTGAAAGATTCTGTTTTTATTCAACCTCTGCCAATTGACTGTGCTCCATCGATAGGATCTCAGCAAAACCCAGATTGTGAAAGAGCATGGTAAAGAGACTCTCAGAGAGATCAATACAGCTTAACCCCTCAGCCTTCGCCAACTTCTTTGCCGAGGCTGTTGAGCTCCAACGTCAAGGAGAGGACATAATCCACCTCCATGTGGGAGAACCTGACTTTAGGACCCCCGACCATGTTGTTCAGGCAGCCAAGTCTGCGATGGAGGACGGGTATACGCACTACACCCCACCCGGGGGCTTCTTCGAGCTGAAAGAAGCCATCTCGGAGAAACTCAGACAGGAGAACAGGATAAATGTCAACCCATCTGATGAGGTCTGCGTTCTTTCAGGAGGGTATAACGCGCTCTACTGCGCATTTCAGGCATCAATCAATCCAGGCGATGAGGTTGTGGTTTTGGAGCCTTGCCTGCCCCAGTACTGGGGCGACATCACACTGGCAGGCGGGAAGGCTGTCTCCCTCAGACTCATCGAGGAAGACCACTTCAGGCCTGACCTGGATGATCTCAAATCCAAGGTTAATGAAAAGACTAAGATGATCCTGCTTAACTCTCCTCAGAACCCAACCGGCGCGGTCATGACCAAAGAAGACCTAAATAGCATCGCTGAGGTTGCCGAGAACAATGACCTCATCGCCATTTCAGACGAGGTCTATGAGAAGTTCATATACAATGACTATCCACATATCAGCTTTGCAAGTATTCCAGGCATGGAGAAAAGAACTCTCACAGTGAACTCATTCTCAAAGACCTACGCCATGACAGGCTGGAGGATCGGATACGTTGCCGGGGATAGTGAATTGGTCTCAAAGATCCGCGACATAAGTGAGCATTCTGTCTGGTGCCCGAACTCGATAGCGCAGAGAGCCGCGATAGCCGCACTGAAAGGTTCCCAGGACTGTGTTAGCCGGATGGTTGAGGAGTTCAGAAGGAGACGGGACATAATTACCGCGGGCCTCAACGAGATCGACGGGTTCTCATGCAGCTCACCGAAAGGCGCCTTCTACGCATTCCCCAACATCAAGGAGTCTGGATTGTCATCCATGGAGATGGCGCAGCTCCTGCTTAGAAAAGCCAAAGTCGCCATCGTTCCAGGCGTGGCCTTTGGCTCACAAGGCGAAGGTAATGTGAGATTTTCCTTTGCTAACTCCGCAGAGAATATACACGAGGCTCTGGATCGAATAGAGAAGACAACAAGAGTGGTCGCTTGAGGAGGCTTACCTCTCAACCGCTCTCCGATGCTTCATCTTCACGCTGCATAACATCTCGCTGTCGGCAAAGAGATCCGTACATGTCCGTGCCATGGCCTTCGCCGGCATTATCAGAGTTCGATTCCCGCTCTCAGTGAACGCCAGATCTGCGAACTCATGAGTGTATGGCCGCGTTCTTGGGTTCGATAGCGATCAAGGGATGTATGGTGGGCACAACCCAGCTCACATTCCCGATATCTGACGAACCCAGCCTCAACCATAATGATCTTGCCTCTGACCTGAGATCCGAGATCCAATGGACTTTTGCCCACAGCGGTTAACCTCTCTCATTTGAAGTCTCAAAAACAACAACTCGCCCTCTAACATCATTGAGAAGCTCGGATAGACCCGTGGCAGCTCCGAGGGCGTCGGCTGCGATGACATTGTGGCCGCAGGCATGGCCAAGCTCGGGTAGAGCATCAGGCTCCGCTATCAGACCAATCGCGGGATTCTCGGCCTTGCCTTTGAAGGCTTTGAGTGCTGTCGGTAGGACTGCAACATCTCTCTCAATGTGAAGATCATGCTTTGCCAGCTCGGTGGTCAAGAGCTCAGTGGCCTTGAACTCTGAAAGGCCGAGTTCTGGATTTTTGAGAATTGTGGCTGACTTATACTCCTTAGAATATTGCCATCATTACAGATAACAGGATTAATCTGCCATTCAGAAGCAGCTTGGCCCACTCTGATAACATTTAATTCGTGCGAGTTCAGACAATAAGCAGCTTCGAGGGGAGAAACGATTGGCTATGAAATACCGGTGCATCCTCTGCGGCTACATATATGATCCGGCCGTTGGAGATCCCGCCGGGGGCATACCGGCTGGCACTGCCTTCGAGGACTTACCGGATAGCTGGACATGTCCTCTTTGCGGAGTCAAAAAAGATCAGTTTGAGCCCATGGACTAATCTTAGATAACAAGCTTGGGGTAGGCGAAGTCCTGCTTCAGGGAATTCCAGATGCTGAGCCGGCTGCTTCAGCATACGCATGGAGATCAATATTTCAGGTCTTGAATACTTCGTGAATGTCCATGCATATTATGGTCTCAGTATCTGTCACACCAGGGATGTTTCTGATCTTGACGGCAGTTTGGACAGCGGCTGGGAGGTCTGGCGCCTCATGGATTACGACAAAGTCGTGACCGCCAAAAGTCAAGTATACACCTTTCACGCCGGGGAGTTTTGATATCTCTGCCACGGAGAGATATGCTTCCTTTTCTCTTGCAGCCTCGATGCTCGCGAAGACGATGAAAATCAATATAATCACCAGAGACGATCAGTCTTTGCTGCGAGCCTGATATATATCCTTCGAAACGGTGTGAGCCTTGAGCAACTCGGATATGAGCCAGCCTTACGATGGCGACTTCATTGCACAAACCTATGAGCAACTGAAGAGGCTGATTGAGCCTGAGTCGGTAGCGATAGTAGGGGCCTCGGAAAAGATCAACAAGGTTGGCGGTGCGATAGCAAGAAACGCATTAAACAGCGGCTATCAAGGGAAGATCTACCTTGTCAATCCCAAACTGACCACGATGTTCGGGCAAAAATCATACTCGACTGTTGACGAGATACCCGATGAGTTTGATCTGGCTGAGATAATTGTTCCGTCTAACCTAGTTATTGAGACTCTAGAGCAAGTCTCGAGGAAAGGCGCCGCGGGCGCGATAGTAATCTCAGCGGGATTCGCCGAGAGCGGAAACAAGGAATTACAGGCTCAACTGGTTGACATCGCCAGAAAGAAGAAGATAAGGCTGCTCGGCCCAAACTGCTTTGGAATAGTAAATACCGACATAAGTCTAGACCTTACGTTCACGTTCACTGGTGCCCTGAAGGGGCCGATCGCTTTTGTATCCCAAAGTGGCGCGATGTGTTGTGGAACACTGGATTGGGCCTACAATAGAGAGATAGGCTTCTCAAAATTCATAAACCTCGGAAACGAATCCGACATCAGCGTCTCCGATATCCTGGCCTATTTGGCAATGGATCCTCAAACGAAGGTCATCGGCGTCTACATCGAGGGCATCAAAGACGGACGAAAACTGATAGATGTCGGAAAGCGGATCGCTAGTAAAAAGCCGATGGTGGTCCTGAAGGCTGGGTCCTCCGAGGCAGGAGCGAGAGCATCCTTATCGCATACAGGCTCGATCTCAGGCTCAGACAGCGTTATCGATGTAGGCCTAAGGCAGGCGTGTATGCTCAGGGTTCACGATGTTGAAGAGATATTCGATGCTGCAATCGCGCTATCAAACCAGCCGCTACCAAATGGAAAGAATATCGGGATCATAAGCAACGCGGGAGGGTTGGGCGTGATGGTTTCAGATTGGTGCAGCAAGCTCGGTCTCCAAATTCCGCTCCTGCCCGCCGAGACCCAGGACAAGATGAGAAACAATCTCCTTGCGATAGCTTCAACCTCAAACCCAGTAGACATGACCGGGGCGGCAGACTATGACTGCTACACGAACGTGTTAGATGCGATCCTGAGTGAGCCGACCATCGACTGCGCGATATGCATCTTCGTGTCTCAGGGCATAGTGAC
>Ga0172364_10002212_pt1 | contig 15401 bp, 8 predicted proteins | sample LakKivSesite10cm_FD_114545 | JGI IMG/M metagenome (GOLD analysis project Ga0172364, IMG submission 114545) | Sediment microbial communities from Lake Kivu, Rwanda - Sediment site 10cm | ecosystem: Environmental > Aquatic > Freshwater > Lake > Sediment | place: Rwanda: Western Province, Lake Kivu... | reverse complement strand
CGGATGTTCGCCCGCCCGGCCTGAAAATCGGTGCAATTGGAACAGGAGGAAATTTCCAAATAATCCTTCCGGCTGGGCATCCAGACCTCAAGGTCATAGGTTTTGGCGCTGGCGAAACCCAGGTCGGCCGTGCAGAGCGAAACCACACGATAGGCCAGCCCCAGGCGTTTGAGAACCTCTTCGGCGGCGGCCGTCATCCGTTCGAGCTCGGCAAATGAATCCTCTGGAAGCGAGAAGGCCATCAGCTCGACCTTATTGAACTGGTGCTGCCGGATCAGGCCGCGGACATCCTTGCCGTAGGAGCCGGCTTCGCTCCGGAAGCACGGCGTATAGGCGACAAACCGCTGCGGCAGCACGGCAGCATCGAGAATCTCATTCCGGTAAATGTTGGTCAGGGGAACCTCAGCAGTCGGGATGAGATACCAATCATAGCCTTCAAGCTTGAACAGGTCTTCGGCAAACTTGGGGAGGTTCCCTGTGCTCGTCAAGCTGGCCGCATTGGCGATGAACGGCGGGATGACTTCCCTGTACCCCCTTTCCTTGGTGTGGATGTCCAGCATAAAGCTGATAAGAGCCCGTTCCATCAGCGCACCGGCTCCGAAGTAAACGGCAAAGCGGGAGCCGGTGATTTTGGCCGCCCGCTCGAAATCCAGGATGCCCAGCTTCGTCCCAATATCCCAATGGGCCTCTGGGGAAAAATCAAACCGCGGCGGCTCTCCAACAACTCGTTCTACGCGGTTGTCTTGAGGGCCTTTGCCAATGGGCACTGAATCATGAGGAATATTCGGAAGGGATTGAAGGAGCTCATTCGATCGCTTGGCGATGCGTGCCAATTCTTCGCCAAGGGAATTGATTTTGTCGCCGATGCTTTTGCTTTCAAGGACAAGGTTGCCGGTTTCTTTTCCGGCCGTCTTATCTCTAATAAACTGTTCGGAAAGCTTGTTCTTTTGAGCTCTCAGCTCTTCGAGTTCCCTGAGTTTGTCTCGCTCGATCTGCGCGACTTCTCTGAATTCTTCGATCAGCCGTCCAAATGGCCCGCGCGACTCCAACTTCTTCTTGACTTCGTCGAAGGTGTCCAGGACATACTTTGGCGTTAACATCGGCGACGATTATATCAAACTCGGCCGTGCCCTGTCAGCGGCTATTTTTTCTCCCAAAACGCGTCCCAGGCTTCAGGCTGTCCTTTTAGGTGCTTGTCCCACCAAGCCAACATGATCTGCGGTAAAAGCCTGCGGTTTTCGTCCGTCCCCAGGATGCCATGGTCCTCGCCCTTGAAGCGGATATAAGAGACATCTCGGCCGAGGAGCTTAAGGGCCGTAAACATCTGCTCGGATTCAGTAACCGGAACATTAATGTCAGCCAGTCCATGAAGCAGGAGAAGCGGCGTACGGATCTTGTCCGCTCTGAAAAGAGGCGATTGGCCAACATAAATGTCGGGTCTATTCCAAGGAAAGCTTTCCGCAGTCGCCACTCCGCTATAGAGGAAGCCCCACCATCCAGCTCCCCAATAGCTCGCGATGTTGCTGATTCCATAGAGGGCAATCAGAGAACGGAACATGTCGGTTTGAGTGGCCAGCAGCATGGTCATGAAGCCGCCGTAGCTTCCGCCGTACGCGCCGACCTTTTCTCTGTCCAGGAAGGGCTTGGAGTCCAAGAGTTTCCTGACGCCCAGGATGATTTCAGCGGCGACGATCTTCCCCCAGTCGTTGACATGAAGGTCTGAGAAAGCGGGTCCCCAGCCGGGTGCGCCGCTCGGGTTCAGGACGTAAACGGCATAGCCGTTGGCGCAATATTGGTGGATGTGAGCACCCGTGTAGCCGGCGTTGAATTCACGGGCGATATGCTCAGTCCCTCCATAATAATGCACGATGAGAGGATATTTTTTCGACGGATCGAAGTCCGCCGGATAATGGAGCCAGCCTTCGATCGTCGCCCCTCGGGCATTCCTGAAGTTGAAGCTCTCAACTTGAGTCAGACGAATGCTACGGAATCTTTCCGCCGTCGGGTCGAAAATTAAAGTTCTCTTTTGGTTTAGGAGGTTCAGGCAGTAAAGACGCGGCGGCTCAAGAAGCGATGTCCCCACATAAGCGAGGGTCTGACCGTCGGCGGAGACATCGAATGCCTTAACCACATCGACACCTATATCAATCTTCTGAAACCTGCCGCCGCCGGGATCCGTCTGATAGATAGGCTCGTACGTTCCGTCCTCGGTCAGGATAAAAATCCAACCCGCATCCGAAGTCATCACCGGATTGGTGAAGCCCAACGACTTAATGTTGGGGGTGAACTGACGGGTGAGCGGCTGTAAAAGCCCGCTCGCTGGGTCAAGCAAGTAGAGATCCATATCGTAGTCGTTCCGGAGCTTCTGATCGCCCTCCTGCCGGCCGATCGACTGGCCGCCGGCGAAAAGAATCTTATGACCGTCCGGGGTCCATTGCGGCGCGGTGATTGAAAAAGGAGTGGAGAAAGCTTTCTGAGTTTGGGAGGTGGCAAGATCAAGGACATAGATATCCGAGCGGACATAAGGCCGGTTTTGATAATCCGGCTTGCTCGTGATAAATAGGACCCTCCTCCCGTCGGGAGAAATAGGCGCAGCTGCGGGAGCGAATAGTCCGCTGGCTGAAAGCGGGCCTCCCGTGAGCGGCCGGCGAAGCCCGGAGTCAACATATACCAAATGGAGATGCGTTTTGCTTTGCCAGGGGACCCAGCGGTCCTCGAGACCCCTCATCTTTTCGACTTTGGGGTCTGGCTCCTTCGGCGGTTCCGTCACAGAATAAACAAGGAACTCCCCGTTTGGCGACCAATAGGCCGCACTCAACCCTTTGATATCGTCGAGCAAAACGCGCGTCTCTCCGGTCTTTCTTTCAATCACCCAGAGGTCGGACATCCCACCTCCCCCGGGGACGATCGCACTCAGTCTTTGGCCATCCGGTGCCCATTGGACCGAGCTATACCCCTGGGTATCCCGGATCACCCTTTCCAATTCGCCGCCGGGCAACCTGCGGATTTCCACCCACGATTCCTGCTTGGCGGTTTTCGGATTCCGTTCTGAAACCACATAGGCCAGGGCTCGCCCGTCCCGTGTTAGGGCCAGGGATTTGATTTGCGCTCCATTGAAGATATCGTCCTCGGTAATCCACCTCTGCGGCGAAAGGTCCGTAATGAGCCGGCCTTCCTGAGAAGTCCGCATCTCCGCCTGCAGGGCCCAATCTTGGACACAGTCCGGGTCCTTCAGGGCAACGACAAGGAGCCTATGCTTGCCGCAGGAAACGGAGACATCGGCAGAGCAGGTTTTTGGCTCAACCGCCTCAGCCGCGGAGCTTTCTGTTTTGGAAATGACGGGCATGCCGTCAAAATAGGCTTTGAGAAGGTGATGGCTTTTTAGGTCGAGGTGCATTTTCCGCCAGCGGTCGCTTTCGATATAACAGAAAAGGAAAGCCGCTTCGGGCCCAGTCTGCTGAGCTTGAAGTTTCAAGATTCCCTGGTGCGTTTCAATCGCGTTCCATTTCAGTTCCTCAGCAATCGGTCCGACAAGGAGTTTTCCCTCTTCGGGCCATAGTGATGATGCATTCAGCCAGTCCCGCTCGAGAAGGCTATTCAGCGGATAGATTCCCTGATCATCCAGCCAAACGGGACGAGGATATCGAACTGGCCCAGCGATGAGCCAAGCCGAAACGGATGTCGCGCCTAGTTTTTTTTGTGCCGAGAGGTCAGGAACCCCCTTTTGGCCGTTCCATAGCGACGAAACCAAGACTAGGATAAGGGGAATAATAAAGAATAATCTCATCGGTTTAGACATTGGCTCCTCGTCCCTTTCTTGCCTATTAAGAAAGCAGGCCCTTCCTCAGGAAGGGCCTGCCCCGAATTCCCTAACAAATAATGATCAGAACCAGAACCTAACGCCAGCGCGGAAGGTTCGCGGCGCGTTGACGCTCAACGGCTTACCAAAGTCTTCAGAACCGGCCAGTTCCTGAACCGAAGTCGCCCGGCCCTGGTTGAATACGTTGAACATGTCCAGCATGACCGACAAACGGTAACTGCGATAGCGGAATGATTTCTCCAGTCTGAGGTCGAGGTTATTGACCGCTTTTAGCCGACGCGAACCCATCGGCTCAGTCATAAGGTACGAGCCATACTGATTGACGTTGAGCGCAAATATCCGTGTCCACGTAAGGCCGCTGTACAGGCTGTAAAAGGCGCTCAAGCTAAAGTCCAGAGGGAGAACATAGGTCGCCTGGATCTTGAAAATGTGCGGCGGGCTGATGACAGACCTCCCCTTCAGATTGATCTGGTTATTGGGATCTGTGTAGAGCGTGGACATGCCCATGTTCATAGTCTGGGCATAAGTGTGGGCATTGGAATAGGTGCCGTCTTCCTTACTATACACGTAGGATATGAAAAGCTGCCATTTGTTTGAGAACCTCTTGTTCAAGCTGATCTCAAAGCCTCTGTACTGCCTTTCTGGTGTGACATAAACAATATCGGGCGTAGCGGCCCCGTAATCAACTCCTGCCTTTGGATTGGTTATGTAATACTTGTCCTCACCGGCGTTGGTTTGATTATAGATGGTATATGTCTTTCCCGTCTCGGGGTCAGTGAATGAGATTTTCTCGTAAACCGAAGTCAAGTTGACGGGCTCGATAAAATCATGCCACTTCCGGTAAATGAAGGACAGACTCAAGGAAAAGTCTTTGCCCAGGACGCGTTCGACGCCGGCCACCAACTGGTCCATGGATGGATGCTTGATGTTTGGGTCAATGGTATAAAGGTCTTCCCCAGGAATTGTATACCACTCGGAAATTGACTCCCAGTTTGACGAGACGAAATAGTATGTTTGGTCAGACATCGGCGTCATGCTGGCAAAGTAGTAGGTCTTGGAGCTCTCATTATAGCGGCCGAAGTGAGCCTTGAGGGCTGTGTTGTGGTCTTTGAAGACGTCCCAGACGAATCCTACCCGCGGTTCAAAGTTTTCGGGCTTGTAAACCGTTTTGCCGAGGTCGGGAACCTGCCCGCGGTAAATGTTGAACCGGAGGCCGGGATTGAGGACCAGCGAATCCGAGACCTTCCAGCTGTCCTGGATGTAGAAGGAATAGCGGTAGTTGATGGCGTCTTGCTTGTAGAGCATTTTGAAGGCAATATAGGGCGCCCCGTTCCAGTCATAATATACAACCTTATCGGGACCGTTGAAATCGTAGTTCCCGCCGCCGCGGCTTCGCTCGAACTCGAAGCCCGCTTTGAAATCGTGAGATCCAATAAGGAACTTATCAATACTGTGAGACAGGGTGGCCGTCACCCCAAAGCGCCGCGACAACCAATGGGACCACCAGTAGCCGTTTTGAGACATCCAGCCGGTCGCCAGGTCATAATGGCCAGATATGCTTCGGTCACGACTGCTGGGGATCGAATCCCAGGTCATCGTATACCCAGCGACCTTCATTTCGAAAAGGGTCATTGGGGAAAACGTATGGAGATAGCTCATATTGCCCACCCAGACGGGATAAAGGAGGTCCCAATTGGCGGCATCATCAACCAACGGACTCATGCTGGAGTGTAAGCTCTCCCTGTTGTGGTACTCCCCAAAAACCTGGAACCGGTCCTTGTCCGTGGGCTGGAACGTCAATTTGAGGAAATACTTCGGATAAGTGAGTGGGTTCGTCTTGTTGGACGACTTCATTTCTGTTTCTTGTTTCCAGTACTGGGCTCCGGCAAAAAACCAAAGCCGGTCCCTGAGGACAGGGCCGCCGAGATGAAAGCTGGCATCGATAAGGTTGCTCACCGGAGCCTCGGGGAGGAGAGACCATTTGGGGTCGTCCTTATCGACATTCTCACTCTGCCATTTCTTTCCTCGGTGGAGGAACTGGGCATCGCCGCTGAACCGATTGCCGCCCGACTTGGTGATAACGTTGACAATGGCGCCGGTGAAATTCCCGTACTCGGCCGGCGCGCCTAGGCCAACGACCTGCGACTCCTCGATAACGTTGTAGTCGATCGGCGCGGTATAGATACCGCCCCCAAACCAGGCGTCTACGAGTTCGACTCCATCCATCTGGTACGAGTTGCCAGTGGCGTTGCCGCTGCCATAGGCACTCTGGTCGGCCACACCCGGTGCTAAGTTTATCAGATTATATGTATTCTGTGGGGTGGGCAGGTTTTCGAGCAGGTCCTTGGTCAAAAAGGTCTTGGCCAATGCCGAATTAGTGACATCCACGAGGGGTGCTGTCCCTATGACCGTGACCTCCTCCGCCAGCTTGACCGCCGTCATGATGAGCGTAAGCGTAGCCGTTGTTCCGGCGTGAACCTGAATGTCGGTCTTTCTTAAAGGATTAAAGCCGTCGAGGGTCGCTTCCAGGGTGTACAAACCCGTTGGGAGCGCCGGGAACCGGAACCGACCTTCCTGGTCTGTGAGGGTCGATTGCGTTCGCATGAGGTTCGGAGAATAAATCGTAACATTGACCCCCGGGAGAGACCCGCCTCCCTCCTCCAGGAACTGCCCTTGGATGGCGCCTGTTTCACGGGACTGCGCAGATAAAAGTGAAAGGCCAAGGCCGAGGAAAAGGATGAATGGAAAAATTGCGCGCAATGACTTACTCATGTTTACCTCCTGATTTAAATTATCAATTTATCCTATCAAAATCAATATTCGCTCCCGGCTTCACGCTGGAGTCCACTGGGACAAGCCGTCCTTATGGCTCCCGGAGCAGCTGGTGTAAAAAAGCTACAGTATTAACTACGATTGTGGCTTATGCCCGAGAATCCAAAGCACAAGTAAGATAAACTGCACTCGCTCAATCCGTACGACGCGCGCGCGATTACACAAGCGGCATTCTCCCCCTATTAATAGTTTAGAGATTGTGATATGTAGGTCCAGTCATGACTGGAGGTCTCCGCTCAATCGCTTCTCGGATGGACAAGCTCTATGAGTTCGACCGCGAGCCGATCTCGCCAGATAAGCTCCAATCCGGAGGGAGGTTCGCCGGGCTTTTTGCCGGAGAACACGTGGCGGCGACCGAATTTGTCATCGGCGCATTTTTTGTCCTCCACGGCGTCACCGCCAAAGACTTGTTGATCGGCCTTGCCGCCGGCAACCTCCTGGCCGTTCTTTCCTGGACCTTTGTATGCGCTCCCATTGCCGTCCGGACCAGACTGACCCTCTATTGGTACCTGAGAAAAATTGCCGGCCCCGGTTTAACCCTTGTCTATAACTTGGCCAATGCCTTCCTCTATTGCATTTTGGCCGGCGCGATGATCGCCGTCTCAGCAACAGCGGTCGGCTTGGCCTTCCGCATCAAAACCCCCGCGCTCGACGCCGTATTGCCTACGAGCTTCGGGTGGGTCCTTCTGACGATCGCAATCGGTCTCTTGTTTACCATCCTGGCCATTCTCGGCTTCGAGAAGCTGAGCCGGTTCGCCGAAGTCTGCTCCCCCTGGATTTTTATTGTCTTCGTTGCCGGAGCTCTGGCTGTTCTCCCCCGCCTCGGGGTCCGGGCAGACTTTGGCAATTTTTGGGACATCGCCACTGAGAAGATATGGAATGGAATCCCTGTCGCCGGTCAAGAACTTTTCGGGCTGTGGCACATCGTCTTCTTCGCCTGGTTCTGCAACCTGGCCATGCATATCGGCCTTTCAGACCTGGCCGTTTTCAGGTACGCCAAGAGGTGGACATACGGGCTCTACTCCGCCTTCGGCATGTACCCCGGGCATATGCTGGCCTGGATTTGTTCGGGAATCATGGTTGCAGCGGCCGGCCGCAATATGAATCCCGGACTTATGGCCTATGAAGCCCTCGGCCTGGCGGGAGTCGCGGGAGTCGTTCTGGCCGGCTGGACGACGGCCAATCCCACGCTCTATAGGGCGGGCCTGGCCCTGCAGACCATTACGCCGAACTGGTCGCGCTGGAAAGTCACTCTGATGGCCGGCGGAATCACTTCCGTCCTCTCCTGTTTTCCCTTATTTTTCGTCAGGTTGCTCGATTATGTGGCCATATATGGGCTTGTGCTCATGCCTGTCGGCGCCATCGTCTTTGCCGAACACTGGGTCTTTCCGCTTCTCGGCCTCGAACAATACCGAGGCGAAAAGAGGGGCCGGGCTTTCCATTGGTCAGCGCTCGCTGCCTGGGTGGGAACTCTGACGGTTTGTTTCTTGATGCCAATCCACCTGTATTTCAAATGGCTTCCGGGCTATTTTATCGCCCTCGTTGCCTATATCGGTCTCAACCTGGGGAGGAAAAAGTAGCATGCGAAAAATGGCGTGGCCGCTACTTTCCTTGGCCAGCTTGGCCGCTTGCCTCGGCGCGCCGATTCTTCATTTCCTCGGCAAGCTCAGCTCATCCCATTCGAAGTTGGTCTTCCTCGCGGCTTCAGTCGGTTGGTTTATCTTTGCGACACTCTGGACCAGCCGGAGATAGCACACAATCCCGGAGTTCGGGTTCGGACTGGCCGCTAACGGGGAGATTAGTCGCGCGGAAACAGGCGAGGTCGCTTTTGCCCTAATCTCCCTGAAGTCGGAAGGAATACCGGCCCGAGCCGATCCTAATCAGAAAACCCCGAGGTCCATTTTCTACCCATTGAATTCCTTCAACACCGGACGCATATCCCCGGACGTCCCAGATAACATTGTCCCCTTCAAGAACGACGATATTTTCAAGATTAAACTTTGGGATGACGACCTCGGCTTCGCTGCCCACCGGAATGATGACATCAAGCTTTACGCACTTCTCCTCACGCGACCATGACGACGAGACCTCACCCCGTACTGTCCGGGTCGATCCCGCAGCATGGCGAAGGTCCCTCACCATTTGAGGGATAATACGGATCTTTTCAAACCCTACGGACCCAGAGGGCAGTTGGATTCCGGCCAGCGCCTTGTAAAGCCAAGACCCCACGCTCCCGAACATCGGGTGATTATGAGAATTCATCGAAGGCCCCTGCCGGAGCTGCCATAGCTCCCACAGGGTGGTGGCGCCGTTCTCGATCATGTATCCCCAGCTGGGATAGCTTGTCTGGGTGGCGATGTCATAGGCCAGGTCTGAAGCTCCGCTCCGGGTTAAAAGCTCCATGATGTATTTTGTGCCGATGATTCCGGTCGTCAGATGAGAATTGTTCTTGTAAACGATGTTGTCGAAAAGGTTTCCCCAGACCCCTCCCCGTTCTTCCTCCGGCACCATGTCCAGGAAAAGCGGCAAGGCGTTGGCGGTCTGCGTCCCGCTCGCGTAGCTGCGTGTTTTTGGGTCGAAGTACTTGCGATGAAAGGCCGTCTTGATGATCTCGGCCAGGTCTTCGTATACTTTGGCATCGCCCATTTTGCCAAGGGCTTTGGCCATTTCGGCAAGAATCTTGACGTCATAGTAATAGTAAAATGACGAGACGACTTCGCCCGGCGTCTTGTCAACGGCCACCCAATCTCCATAGTAGCTGAACTTGACGAGGCCGTTTTCCGCCCGAGTGCGCAGATACTCGACATATTTCTTGACGCCCTCGTAATGGTCTTCAAGAATCCTCCGATCGCCGTAATACTGATAAACATACCAGGCGATCAGGGGATAGGCGGTTCCCCAGGCGGGGTCGGCCGGCCGCGATCCCCAAATATGAGGCACGGTATCAGTGATTGTCCCCTTCTCGTCCTGAACATCCCGGATGTCGCGGAGGAAGTTGCTGTAGAATGCCGCCATATCAAAATTGTAGATCGCTTCCTCTGCCGTGCCCTGGGCGTCTCCCAACCAGCCCATGCGCTCGTCGCGCTGGCAGCAGTCGGTGGGAATGCTGTGAAGGTTCGTTTTCTGGCCCCAGGTGACAATTCTCTGCAGGCTGTTCAGGAGGGGTTTAGAACAGGCGAAGCCTCCCACCGGTGCGACAGCCGTGTGGACGACTCTTCCCCGAAGCGTGTTAATCGTAGGCACCCCTGGATAGCCAGTGAGCTCGACATAGCGAAAGCCGTGATAGGTGAATCGAGGCTCCCACGTCTCTTCACCCTCGCCCTTTAAGATATAGATGTCCTCGGCGCGAGCGCCGCGCAGGTTCTCCGGGTTAATCATCCCGTCCTCATAGAGAAGCTCGGCAAAGCGCAGTCTGACTGTCGTGCCGCGTGGCCCCCGCACGCGAAGCCGCGCCCAGCCGCTGATATTCTGGCCCAGATCATAGACATAGAAACCGGGTTTCGGGCTCGATACCCGGAGCGGAATGATCGTGTCCACCACCTGGATGGCCGGCATCAGCTGGGCCGAAAGGACACCCTTGGGGCCGTCGACGATTTCTGCAGCCGTCCACCCGCTGTCGTCAAATTCCGGCTCGTCCCAACCCGGTTTTTCCAGCCGCGCATCATAGGTCTCGCCGTTATACACGCTGTCCCCAATAATCGGCCCGTTTGTCGCTTTCCAGGAATCGTCGCTCACGAGCTCGACCCGGTCGCCTCCTTCGAGCTCGACATCGACCTGAAGGAGCAAGGCTCTGCCCTTATACCACCCCTGACCGAGCATCACACCCACCGCATTTTGTCCCGGATTGAGATACTCCGTCACGTCGTGGGTGACATAGAGCACCCGCTTGTCATAGGTTGTCCACCCTGGGTCGAGAACATTCCGTCCAACTTTGCGCCCGTTCAAGCGAAGCTCCGAGTAGCCGAGCCCACAGATGTAGGCCCGGGCCCGGAGCGGTTTCCCGGCCAGTACAAATTCCTTGCGCAGCAGGTTCTTCCCTCCGATCCACCGTCCTTTCCATTCGTCCCTTGAAAAAAGCCCGGTGTCAAAGCGGGCCACTCTGCTGAACGGACTCGGGCGGTCGTTTTTGTCCCAATAACGGACTTTCCAAAAGTATGTGCGGCCGCTCTGAAGAGCCTTCCCTGCATAGATGACATGGGTCGAAAGAGCGGAGGCGACCTTTCCGCTTGTCCAGAAGTCCCCCGCGCTTACATCCGGGCTTGTCGAAACTAGGACTTCATACGAACTCTGGCTTTGTCCGCGCTCACTGTGCTCGAGAACCCAGGAAAAGCGTGGCTGAGGCGTATCCACGCCGAGCGGATCGACCAGGTATTCGCAGCGCAGGTCTGTGGGCGCCTTCGCCCCCCCGACCTCATAGGCTATCCCGGAAGCGGCATACCCCGCACAAAGCCAGACCACAAAAAAGAGCCATCCCGAACTTTTGATAATGCGCATCCATAGCCTCCTTTTGTCAACGATTGTCGGCGCCATTGTATCAAACGTCTGCGCTCGATGAAAACAGCCTCGGTTGACAATCTCGGGTCTCGTCATAGAATATTCCCACATGCTCAAGAACCGGAACGTCTACGTGGCCCTATCGGCGCTTGTGTCCGTCGGACTCCTGTGGCTTCTGGTCTCCCAGGTCAAAACTGAGGATATTGTCCGCACCTTGTCCCGGATTTATGTTCCCGCGCTCCTCATCTATGCTGGCGCAGCCCTTATCGGCGCTTGGTTTCGGGCCTGGCGCTACAAGTTCCTTCTCCGGCCGCAGACCATCAGCTGGCCGAACATGTTTTTGGTCACTTTCATCCGGAACAGCCTGATCGACCTCCTCCCTGCCCGGCTCGGGTCTTTATCCTACATTTATGTCCTTAACAAACGGCTCTCCTTCCCGTTCGAGACAGCCACTTCAAGCTTTGTCCTCGCGTTTGTGCTCGATTTCCTGACATTAGGCCCCTTCCTTGGAGTTTCAATCATCGCCGTTGGATTGGGCGCCAACGCCCTTTCAACTCCCGCTCTGCTTGTGATCTCTGCTTTCTTTTTTCTCATCGTGGTCCTGGTCTACTGGCGGATTGTCCCCGTTGCCCGCTTCGGCCTGTCCATCTTCCGCCGCCTCCTCCGGCTCGCGAGGATCGATCAAAAGCCGGCCGGACAGACGGCCGTTCGAAAATTCGACCTCACAATAGAGAGCCTGAACTCCTTCCGTCTAGGGGGGAATCCCATCCCGGTTTTCGTCCTGTCATTTCTCATACGCTTGGCCAAATATGGATCCGTCTTCGCGCTTTTTTACGCTCTTCTTCGAAGCCACGGCTTATCCGTCGAGGACCTCAGCTTCTGGACTCTTATTCTGGGCTTGAGCGGAGCCGAGCTCAGCTCGGCGTTGCCCATCAAGGGCCTGGCCGGTTTCGGCACCTGGGAATCCGCCTGGGCTTTAACCTTCGAGCTCATGAATTTCAACACCCGACTGGCCATCGTCTCGGGGATTGGCGTGCACCTCATCACCAATGCTTTTGAGTACTCGCTGGGCATCGCCAGCATGCTGATCCTGGCCTGGCCATACCTGAGGAGAAAGAAGACCGCTTGATCGCGTTTGAAGACCATTTTCAAATGACTTCAGGCGAGAGCCGAAAAATCCTCAGGATGGCTCTCTCCCGCGGCGGGGATATCAGTGAGATCTACTCCGAATACAGAATCACGAGCTTTATCATAATGGAAGAGGACATCATAAAGGAGACCGGCGAAAGCGTCAGCTCCGGCCTGGGAATCCGGGTAATCTCTGGCGAGAAGACAGGTTACAGCTACACGAACGACTTCTCGGCCGATCGTCTCAGGCGGGCCGCGCTCGCCGCCGCCGCGATTGTCCAAGCCGGAAAGTCGGCGCGCCTTTCCCGGTTTAAACCGGCGGCCGGGCCAGAAAACCTGTACCCTCTGGTCCGGCCCGCCCATCAGGCTTCCCTCCAGGACAAGATCGAACTTGTCCGGCGCGCCTACTCTTCCTGCCAAAAGGCCGATCCAAAGATTAAAAAAGTGAAAGTCCTGTTACAGGACAATGTCCAGCATATTTCCGTAGTGAATTCGGAGGGTTGGTCCGGGTATGATGCCCGTCCCCAGGTCAAGCTCATCTGCACGGCCGTAGCCGAGAAGTCCGGCCGAAGAGAATACGGGTTTTCCGGCGGAGGAGGACGGGTCGGCCTGGAGTACTTTGAAAAAACCCTCTCGCCCGAGAGAATTGGCCATGAGGCGGCCGCAGAAGCGCTCCTTCTCCTCGAGGCCGTCGAAGCTCCGGCTGGAGAGATGCCGGTTGTCCTGGCTCCAGGACACGCCGGAGTCCTTGTCCACGAAGCAGTCGGACACCTCCTCGAGGCCGATTTCAATCGTAAAAAAACCTCGATTTTCTGGGACAAACTCGGTCAGCGGGTGGGCTCATCCCTGCTCACGATTTATGATGATCCCACCATCCCCTCTTTCAGGGGCTCTTATTGCATTGACGACGAGGGAACGCCGCCACGGAAAACTCTCTTGATCGACCGCGGCGTCGTCTGTTCATTCCTTCAGGACAGGCTGTCTTCCCGACTGATGGGCCTGCCGCTTACCGGTCACGGCCGAAGGCAAGACTATACCTGTATTCCCATCCCCCGGATGTCCAACACTTATGTGGACAGAGGCCAGGACGATCCCCAGGACATCATCAAGTCTGTCGTCAAGGGAATATACGCGGAAAAATTTGAGGGCGGTCAGGTCGAGGATTCGGGGAAGTTCACTTTCTCGATCAGCGCCGGATACCTCATTGAGGAGGGCCGTCTGACTGCTCCGATCCGGCAGGCCACTCTCATTGGCACAAACATCGATATTCTCCAGAAAATTGAACGGGTCGGTGCGGATCTCTCTTTCAGCCTCCAGACCGGAACCTGCAGCAAGGATGGTCAAGAAGTGCCCGTAACCGACGGTTGTCCGACGATCAAGATCTCCCGGATGACAGTTGGAGGCCGATCATGAGACGCGAAGCTCCACGCGATTCGCTCGTTGCCCTGGCCGAGCGGATCGTCAACCTGGGGAAGCGATACGGCGCGGATGAAGCAGAAGCTACGGTGAGCGATGGCTGCGAATTCAGCGTGGATGTCCGCCACGGCGAAGTCGAAAACCTCGTCGAGGCCGGCTCCCGCTTTTTGAGCTTCCGGGTCATTAAAGACCAGAGAACGGCTCAGGCCGCTTCGTCTGACCTCCAGGATGAGACTTTGCGGAGGCTTGTCGAGAATGCCGTCCGCCGGGCGGCGTTCGGAAACCGCGACGAATGCGCCGGGCTTCCTCCTCTCTCCTTAGAACCCGTTGATATTGCTTCGCTCCGCCTGTTCGATCCTCAAGTGGCCGAGATCCAGACGGACCAAAAGATTGGCCTGGCCCGCGAGACCGAGCGAATCGCTCTTGAAGACCGGAGAATCACAAACTCTCACGGCGCCAGCTTGATCACCGACGAAGTCACGACCGTTCTGGCATCATCCAACGGCTTTGTCGGCTCGTATGACCAGACTTTCTGCAGTTTGAGCCTCGGACTCCAGGCGGGAGAGACCGACGAAAAAGTGGAGGATTCCTGGGTTTCTGTCGACCGGTTTTTCCAAAACCTGGAGCCGCCAGAAACAGTGGCCAGGAAGGCAGTCGAGAGAACAGTCCGGCAACTTCACCCCCGCAAGATCCGGACGCAGGAAGTCGCTGTCATCTTTGAACCCGGCATGACCGATTGGCTGGTCGGATTCCTCTTCGCCTGTGTCTCTGGAGTCGCTGTCTACCAGAAGACGACATTTCTCGCAGAGAGATTGGGAGAGAGGATTGGGAACGAAAAAATCACGGTCATCGACGACGGACTGACTCCGGGGAAACTCGGCTCCCGCCCATTCGACAGCGAAGGCGTCGCCTGTCGCAGGACGGTTGTGCTCGACCAGGGTATCCTGCGCTCCTTCCTCTGCAACACCTATGCCGGCCGCAAGCTGAATCTGCCCACAACGGGAAACGCCGAGGGATCCGGTGTTGCGCCGAACAACTTTTTCCTCCTGGCCGGAAGCGCCACCCCGCAGGAGATTATCGCCTCTACAGAAAAAGGCCTGATCCTGACCCGGACGATCGGGCATGGGCTTAACCCGGTCTCTGGAGACTTCTCCCGCGGCGCCTTCGGACTCTGGGTGGAAGGGGGGGAGGTCGCCTTTCCCGTTGCCGAAGTGACTATTTCCGGCAACCTTGAGCAGGTCCTAAGAAATATCGAAATCGTGGGTAACGACTTGGACTTCCGCGCCCCGGTCTGCGGCCCGACCGTCAAGGTGGCCGCACTGACCGTGGCTGGAGAGTGAGGTCAGCTGAACCGGTTAAAGTGGAGGACCGACTTCAAAGGCCTTTTTGGAACATGGAGAACACCCTCCTTATCCTGCCAGTACTTGATGGAGTCCGTGGCCTCTTCTGCGACCGGACTCTCCGCAGGGTAGCCGAGCGCCAAGACGCTGTCGACCCTATATCCCGTCGGGACGTTTAGGATTGCGGTCAATTTCTCTCTGTCGATAGAAATCAGCCAGCAGCTGCCCAAACCTTCTTCCCTGGCCGCCAGGATCATGTTTTCCATGGCCGCGCCCACGTCGTATTCAAAGCCTTTTTCCCGTACTGAAAGGTTGACAAGAATGATAATGTAGGCCATCGGCTCTTGTCCTGGTAGAGGATTCCCCCGGGG
>Ga0172364_10002211_pt1 | contig 15402 bp, 12 predicted proteins | sample LakKivSesite10cm_FD_114545 | JGI IMG/M metagenome (GOLD analysis project Ga0172364, IMG submission 114545) | Sediment microbial communities from Lake Kivu, Rwanda - Sediment site 10cm | ecosystem: Environmental > Aquatic > Freshwater > Lake > Sediment | place: Rwanda: Western Province, Lake... | reverse complement strand
CCGTAAATGGACTTAAGTGGGATATTCACTGCGTGAAATCCCACGAACTACTCCTCCTTGTGTTGGTTTTTCCGTTTGCTCTTGCGTGTCGACTGAGCGTAACCAGTCGAGCGTAACCAATTAGAGTGTAGCCAATTAATCCTCTGCTTAAAAGACAAAGGTATAATAAAATGCAAAGCATTTTATGTACAAAAAATCTTCGATTTTTTTTGTATTCTGGCAATTTTTGATAAAAAATTAACTCTAAGAAAAATAATAAATATTATGCAAAGATTTAAAAATGCGCTTAAAAAATATTATTGTCATGGATTTGATGCAAGAAATAATAAAGAAGGCTGAGAAACTTCAGAAGAAAATAGTCTTTCCTGAAGATGAAGATGACAGGGTTCTTGAGGCTGTTTGCAGGATTGCACAAAGAAATATTGCAATGCCTGTTTTGATTGGAAATAGGGATGCCATTAAAAAAAACATTAACAAAGCCTGTATCAAATATAAAATCGAAAAAGATGCTGCTGAGAAAATAATGATCATCGATAATAAAGATATTGACATTAACAGTTACGCTGAAAAGCTTTCTGAAATCAGAAGAGAGAAAGGGCTTGATTTTGAGGAAGCGAAAAAACTTCTTGAAGACAAGATGTATGTTGCAACAATGATGCTGAAGCTTGGAGTTGTTGATGGTGTAGTGTCAGGGGCAATACATCCAACAATCCATACCTTAAGACCTGCTTTTCAAATAATAAAAACTGCTCAAGGAACAAGCATTGCAAGCGGTGTAATGCTCATAATCCATGAAAAAGGTAATTATTTTTTTGCTGATTGTGCGGTAAATCCACAGCCAGATGAAGAACAGCTTGCTGAAATCGCAATAACAACAGCAGAAACTGTAAAGCTCTTTGGCATAAATCCAAAAGTTGCCATGCTTTCATTCTCGACAAGAGGCAGTGCAAAACATCCCTTGGCTGAAAAAATGAGGATTGCAACTGAGATTGCTAAAAAGAAGAATCCAAGGCTGCTGGTTGAAGGCGAGATTCAGCTGGATTCTGCTGTTGCGCCAGAGGTTTGCAAAATAAAATATCCGAAATCAAGAATAATGGGAAAGGCTAATGCGCTGATATTTCCTGATTTGCAGTGCGGAAACATCGGCTATAAGATTGCTGAAAGGTTTGGAAATGCAAGGGCAATTGGCCCAATAATACAGGGACTTGCAAAACCTGTTAATGACCTTTCAAGGGGATGCAGTGTTGAGGATATTGTTGAATTGGCTGCCATAACTGCATTGCAGGCAGAGAATGCTGAAAAATAAAGTTAAAGTAGGGTATAAATTAAGGATATTAATATAACTTATAAAAAATAATAAAGTGTTAAGATGGTGTTAATATAAATTATATATAAATTATATTTAAATTATTAAATTATTTAATAAATTACAAAATAAAGACACAATGACGTGTATTATGAATGAATAATATTAAATTAATAATAATTGATGCCGGGAATAAAAAAATAATTATTTAAAAGTTGATTAAAAAATAATAAAACTAACTTAAAATAAATAATTGGCTGTTTCAAAAATGATAACTCTTGTAATAAATGCCGGAAGTTCCACAGTGAAGTATGCGCTGTTCAGAAACAACAGGCAGCTATGCAGGGGAATTGCTGACAGGATTGGTTTTTCTGACTCATTTGTGGGCATAAGTTCAAAAGAAGATGGGGAAAAAAAGTTAAAAACCAAGATTTTGAATCATGAGGATGCAATATCAAAGATACTGGAACTGATTATTGATTCTGGATGCGTAAAAGGTTTAAGGCAAATAGATGCAATTGGCCACAGGGTGGTGCATGGCGGAGAACTTTTCAAAGAGAGTGCGTTGATTGACAATAGAGTAATTTCTGCAATAAAAAAATATGCTGAACTTGCGCCTCTGCATAATCCACCTAATCTTTATGGAATTGAGGCATGTATGAAACTTATGCCAGGAAAAAAACAGGTGGCTGTATTTGACACTTCATTTCATCAGACAATCCCAAAAGAGCATTACCTCTATCCCATACCGCTTAAATTCTATGAAAGATATAAAATTAGAAGATATGGCTTTCACGGAATAAGCCACAATTATGTTGCTGAAGAAGCAGCAAGAATTTTAAAAAAAGACATAAAAAAAATAAGAGTAATAACATGCCATCTTGGAGGCGGAGCTTCGATAACAGCAATAAAAAATGGAAAGAGCATTGACACAAGCATGGGCTTCACTCCATTAGAAGGGCTTATGATGTGCACAAGAGCTGGTGATTTAGATGCTGGAGTTCCTCTTTACATAATGAGCAAGGAAAAATTGTCCTTGCAGCACATGGATGATTTGCTCAACAAGGAATCAGGAATAAAGGCAATCCTTGGCTTCAGCTCTGACTTTAGGGACATTCTCAAAAATCTTGGGAAGAAGGCAAATAATGAGAAAAAGGCAAATGCAAAACTTGCTTTTGAAATGTTCGTGCACAGAGTCAGAAAATATATCGGTGCTTATGCTGCTGTCATGAATGGTGTTGATGTAATTGTCTTCACAGCAGGCATCGGCGAAAACTCTTGCTTAATGAGAGAAAAAGTTTTGGAAAACCTTGAATTCTTAGGAGTTAAAATAGATAAAAAAGCAAATAGGAAAAAAACTAATAGAAAAAATTGTGCAATTATTTCTGCAAAAGATTCAAAAGTAAAAGTGCTGATAATAAAGACTGATGAAGAGCTGAAGATTGCAGCAGAAACAGAGAGGATTTTGAATAAGAAAAATTGAAAGGTAAATAAAAATAATTATTTGATGCCAAACAATTCTAAAGTTTGCTCATACATTTTTTTGTCTTTAAAGAACATAAAACCATTATTCTCTTCAAGCCATCCTGCTGTTTTCTCATGATAGTCTTCATCATTAAAGCTTTCTCTTACCCATGCAGGCTCCAACAGGTGTTCATACACACGTTCATTCAGATACAGATGCCTGATTATTTGTTCAACTTCCTGCTGTTCTTCCTTTTTGCAGAGGTAATATGCCTCTTTTTTATTATCTAGCTTGCAGGTTCCGGCAGCGAAGTCACCGGCTTTGGTATATTCTAAAATCATTTTCAGGACACGCTGGGCTATGCCGTCTTCAAATTGAGCAGCGCTCATATAGTCCCACGACCAGATTTTGGCTAGCGTTTCCTCTGTCTTTTTTTCTAATCCGCTGTATCCCACACCAAAGGAGAATGAATTTACAATATATTTGCCCTTTCTTTTAACTGGTTTGTTTAATCTTTGAATCAAGTAAGTTCTGTTCATTTTTTACCCTCTTGCCCTGTCAAAATATTGTCATAACACCTTTATCAAAGTTTGTTGCCTAGAGTAATAAAATATCAACCCTCATTTAAATATTTCGTTTATAATTACTTAAAAATAGTGAATAATAGTCTTGAGAAGGGAATCAAATTTCACATCAGTTTAATACAGGAACTGAAAAAGAAATTTTGTCAAGAAATGTCATCATCAAAAGATGTTATCACTTTATCTTATACCTGAGTATTGCCCCTATCCCACCTATGCCATCCAAGCTTATTCCCGGCTGGTTTTCAGATGAGATTATGAACACTATTCCTTTCATTGACTCAGTAAGCTTCAACAGAATCTCAATTTGCGCATAGTTGGATTCCTGCCTCGCTTTCTGTATGAAGAAGTCTGTAAGCAGTAGTTTCTCAACAGCGCCTGCATTAACTGCCTCTTCCACATTCTTCAGCCCGTATTCTGCAAGATTGTCTTTTCCAATCTGCTCCAAAAGCTGTGAAACAAGCGCTTCTTCTTTGGCAATCCTGTCCTGCTTCAGCACATTTTCAAGCTCAGGCCTCTTCATCATCTCATTAATGGCTGTCTTGTCTGCAGAACTGACTGTTGCTGTGACAATCTTCTCTTTCAATTCTTGGTCAGTCAGCTCTTTCATAAGATATTCTTTCCAGAAAGCAGGAGTTGCTATTATTATCTTGTCAAGCTTATACCTTTTGTTATATTCCTGAAGCGCCTTGATTATTTGGGGGTAAAAATCCTTGGACGCTGTTTTCATGAATTTCTTTTCAACCTCTCCCTTTAATTCCAACACTTTTTCATAACCCTGCCTTCTCAGCAGGTAAAAATGGGCTTCTTCCCTGTCAAATATGCACACCAAAATCTTAGGGGGGCTTACAGAAGCAGCTTCTATCCTATCCAGATGAAGCCTGAGCCACTCTTTCTTAACAATTTTTATGGTGGAGCCTGGCTCTATGTTAAATGTGTGATAAGAGGCCTTTGGCACATCTTCAGGCCCTTGAACAACAGTGCCAGAAATCCTTAATGAATTTGAGTATTTATGAAATTCAACATTTTCAACTCTTATTTCCAGGAATATTTCTTTTTTGAATGCTGTTACTTTTCTCTCTTCTTCTCCGCCAAGTTTTATCTTCCTTACAGTCTTGCCACTGACCAAGTCTTGCGGCTCTACAATGCTGGAGAGGTACCACAAATCATCAAGATTTTCAGCTTTCAGCTTTATCTCTCCATTTTTGAGGTTCTTATGTATTATTTTCATAGTTTCTGCCTCAATTTTTCCCATTTATTACTCTTCAACAGAAAAACATATATATTTAAACTTATTTGTTTAAGGTTGGTGATTCCTTATGAATTCATGTAAAATAAGTTCAAAAAATCAGAAAAATCATTTCAAGGAGAGTTCTAAAAAGGCACAGGTTGGCGGTCAGGCTGCTGTTTTAGTCGCTATAGTCGGGCTTCTGATAATAGTTTATCTGCTCTTCTTGCCTCCAGAGTCAAGAGAAGAGATACTCTATGGAAACCAGACTAAGGAAAATGTAACAACAGAAACATCTGAAGGTACTAATCTGCTCCTTGAAAGCCCTGGAAGGATAGAGCCGTCCTCAATGTTTAAAAAGTATGAAGATGGACGCAATCTGCCTGATATTGTTTTGAAGGTGTCTAAGGAAGCTACTGTTCTTAAAACAATGAACCCTTTTTATATAAAAAACAACATTTTTGGAAGCAGCACAAAGGACATAATATTTGAGATACAAAATGTGGACAAGACAGAAGATGTACTGCTGTCATTTGCTGCCATAAGGCGTTCAGGACGCCTGATAATAAAACTCAATGGAGAAGAAATTTATAATAATGAAATAACAAAACTGAATCCATCGCCAATAGAACTTCCTAAAGAGTATCTGGTCAATAGGAATTCTCTTGAATTCTCTGTTTCTAGCCCAGGCATAGCCTTCTGGAAGACAAACTATTACAACCTGGAAGACATGAAGATAACGGGCTATGTGACAGATGTTTCATTGCAATCAAGCGAGAGTTTGTTTGATATGACCTCTTTTGAGAAAAGCAATATCGACAAAGAGAGCTTGTCTTTCTACACAGAATGCCTCTCTGATGATATTGGAAAGATGCGCATCAACATCAATAATGTTAATATTGCGGAGTTTGTGCCTGACTGCGGCTATGCGAGGCGCATTGATTTGCCTCCTTCTCTCTTTGTGATAGGAGATAATAAGATAATATTTAGCACTGAAAAAGGAAAGTACATAATCCAGCAGATAAAGATAGTTCCTGACTTCAAGGAAGTGAGATATCCTACATACTATTTCAACATAAAGGAAAAGGAATATAACAAAACCCAAAACAATTCCTTAAAGGTAGAGATAAGCATAAGATTTACTGACGACTCAAACAAAGAGTTCAACTTTAGGATTAACAATATCATAAAATCTGTTGACACAAATGACTTTGAATATGAATACTTAATACCAAAAGAGGACTTGTTATTGGGCAACAATGCAATAAAAATAGAGCCAGTCACAGCACTTGAAATCTCACAGTTGAAAATAGAATACGTAAAACCGTAAATCTTAAAATGATTTTTTACAATTTTATCTGTTTTTAGCAAAGAGTTATTTGCCTTTATAAGATATATAACTAATTGGCAAATATTTGGAATTAAAACAACAAATATGATGACAGATAAAATCAATAAAAAGATTACACAACAAAAATTATGAATTAAAAATTCAGATTCCGTTATTCGTCAAAAACAGAAAAGCAAAAAATTAAAGACGCATAAGAAATAATAATATTATTAAAACAAAAATTGTTAGAAAATAACAAAAACTCGCATGCGAGTTTTTGGGATTAAAAATTGTCGGACTAAAGTCCAAGGTATTAAACCGACAATTTTTAATAATATTATTGAAAACATCTAAGGCGTTGCTTGAGAAAAAAGAGGGATTGATAGATGGCTAGACAACAGGGCTTCGTTCCTGAAGACCCGACTCTGGAGCAGAAAGAACAACTGCATAGGGAGATGGAAAGAGATTTAAGAGTAAGAGGAATAAAAAATGCCTTCAATAGAGGAAGGGAAAACCTCGGCAACTGGTTTAATTCTGTGAGAGAAAAATTCAGGCGAAGTAGCGAGGGAAGAAAGGCATTGAGAGATATAAGAGCGCCGCTAATTATGGGAGAAGATCTTCCATTCATCAAAAAACTATTCTTTGTAATCCTTGGGGGGCTGGGTTCATACATTCTTTACTATTTTACTGGCTTAAGTGTTATGTGGTGCATAGTAATTTTCATGGCTTTTACCATACTCATCCTTTCTAGAAGAACTACTTCAAGAAATATACTGAATATCATAGTGATACTTATTGTGCTGGTTGGACTTATTTATCTGCTGATAATGTTTTTTCCGCTGCTTCAAGTATATCGTCAGCAAAGTTCACAAAGTGGATTCTGGCAGAAAACCGGCACCAAAGTGTCTGATTTCTTTACAAATACCAATGCGGCAATCTCAAATTATGTTGAAACGCAGGTTGAGTGCGCCTCAGGAAACTGTCCAAGAGGAGAAGCAGAAGGGGAGAATGTTGGAATGACTATTTCTCAGCCGCAATTGCTCATTCCTGATAAGGAATACAAAGAAAATGAGGATGTCACTGTGTTCTCTGATGTCGAAGGAATGAACCTGAGAGTATATGATGAAATAACTGTAACTCCTGACTGCACAATAGAGGCTAAGAAGGGTAGGACAGTGGAAGTTAACAAGTCTATAGCAGTCCAGCCTTCAGAAATTCCTTTCATAGATATAAGCAACAAGAAAAGAACAATACGATGTGTGCTGAAAACAATTCAGACAAACACTTATCTCAACAAAATAAACATAACCTTAACATTTCCATTCTCAACAACCTCAGACCTAAAAATGTATGTTATGGATGAAAGCAGGAGAAATCTGATGATGAAGATGTGGAGCGATGATTTTCTCTATACACATTATCACCAGGAACTTGACCCCATTGCAAAATTCAACGATGGGCCTGTGAATTTAGGCATAAGCGTGAATCAAATTCCAATAGCTGTTGGAAAATCAGAAACCCCTGCAGAAGTTTCATTTGCAATGTTCAACCAGTGGGGCTATTATGGAGGGGAAATTTCAAAAATAAATGACATAAAAATAGAAGTTCCAAATGGTGTGGAAATTTTCACAACAACGGAAACAAAGGACTTCTGCCCTTTTGAAAAATCAGGAGAGAACACTTATGTCTTGAAAAAGGATTATGAATTCCATTATCCCATAAAAACAGTCAGGTCTTTCATCTGCGGGCTTAAAGTAAAAAATATACCTGACCAGAGCTTTGATTTGTGGATGCCCCACATAAGGATAACTGCAGACTATGATTACATAATGAGAGGACAGCTTGAACTTTTCCTGAAGCAGCCTGAAACAGCAGTAGCAAGCGGAGCAGAAATTGACAGTGGAGGAGAGCAATTGCAGGCGTTGGCAGCGGACTGTAGCAATGCAGACACCTCAACACTGCCCGATGAAACTTTTGTAAATGCCTATGAAAGCGGGGACTTAAAAGATAGAATACAAACTGGATTAAATAATGCAATAACCTCAGAATACAAGCCAGATTGGCTTACTGAAGCCCAGATGAGAGACATGCTTCTTGGGATAATGATAGAAGAATCGGGTGTAGGGACTAATATGGCAAAAAATGCAGAGGGCATACCTTGGCATATAGCAGGATGCACTTCGGAGGATAAAGCAGGCATCCCTCTTTATGTAGAATATTCAGTTGAGGGCGATATACTCTGCGCAGCAGAAAGGATTAAGTCATATGTAAGGGAAAGTTCATACTGTAAAGATTATGTGAATGCTGAACCTGAGGAGAAGCTGAACTGTGCACTGAAAACATATAACGGCCACGAGTCATATGCAGTTAGCGTAGAATCAGATATGATACAGTGGCATAATTATTTCTGCAGCAAGCAGACAGGGACAGTGGTGCAATGAAAATGAGATTGAATTTCAGAAAAGGAAACTTCAGAGAGAAAATGAAAAAACCTATGAGTAAAACTAATTTAGTTAGCAAAACTAATTTAGTTATAATTGCTCTGATTGCAATTTGCTTAATATTTCTCACTTCAGGCTGTCAGATTTCTGGAATAAACTTCTTCAATCCTTACACTGGCAGTGAAGGGCTTGATATTAAATTTGTCCAGAATTCCCCTCCGGAAAATGTTTACAGCCAGAGCACTTTTGGGGTAGGAGTGATTTTGGAAAACAGGGGCGCACTTGACATAAAGAAAGGGATTCTTGTGATTGGAGTTGAGGACTTTGGGGAGAAAACTATTGCTGGAAATGATAAAATCACCTTTGACCTCTATGGAAAGAAGGAGAGCAGGACTTACAGAGGGGAAAGAAGTGTTGAATTCTTTGAACTAAAGGCCCTAAAACTTGAAAGCAAGAATGAGCAGGAAACAACAGTAAATGTAAAAACCTGCTATGATTATGAAACAGTTGCCCAAGTGCCTGTATGCCTAGACAGCACCATAAATCCTGTTGAGAGCGAGAGAAAAGCATGCACAATGAGAGAAAGCATCGGGCTTTCATACCAGGGCGCACCGGTTGCTGTAAGCTTGATTGAGATAAATAGGATTTTCAAGAGCAAGGAGAAGATGCAGTTTGCATTCACACTCCATGTCAGGAATGTTGGAGACGGCTATGTAGTTAATCCAGACAGCACAGAGAAATTCTGCTCCAGTGATGCAAAGCTGAATGAATCAGATTTTGGAAGAGTGAGAGTGAGCGCAACCCTTGCCTTTAAGGAATTAGACTGCACACCCAGAAAGAGCGTTGACATTTCACAGGGCGATGATTTCCTTACGTGCTACACAGAGGAAATGCCTGTTTCTAATAATGCTTATAACACTGTTTTAAATGTGAAGCTGGATTATGGTTATGTAAATCTGCAATCAAAAACATTAAAGATTTTAAAATTAAGTTGAATGCAAACAAGTTAATATAATCTAAATTGAATGAAGTATGAGAGATTAAAAAAGCGAAAAGAAGCGATAAAAACAGCATTAAAAAAAATATTTTGCTAAAGAATTTCATAACCAATTCGTAATAATTTGATTGAATATGAAACATTAGTTTTATATCTTTTTATGTCTCCTAAAAGGAAAACTTTATATAATTCAAATATTAAAGGAAAGTATTATTAAAGAGTAGAAAAAAGAAGGAGTAGATAAAAGATGGGTTCAAGTTCTAAAAATAAGCCGAATGTTTCTTCAAAAAATACTTTGGCACGCCTTTTACTGGTTATTTTTATTGCGTCAACGCTTATTTTTTCATATGGCTGCACAAGCTTGGGAGGAAGCAGCGCAGGAAAAACGACAGATTATCACACAGGCACAAAGGGCATTGAGATAAATTATGCCCAAGGAAGCCCTTCAAATACTATTTATGATGGAATAGCCACACAGGTGTCTCTTGAAATCTGGAACAAGGGAGCTGAAGCTGGCAGCGGAACAATCTTTTTTGACGGCTATGATCCTCAAATTTTCCCGCTTACTTCAAGAGTATCATTTCCCACCATTGATGGCAAGGAAGATGCTCAGAATCCCCAAGGCGGCTATTACTTTTTGGATATAGGAAAAATCACTCCAAAACTTCCTGAAGACACTGATTATCTCCCAATACCTCTAAGAGCGACTGTCTGCTATAATTATCATACTGCTGCTTCTGCAAAAATATGCATAGACACTGATCCTTCAAAAACAGGAACAAAGGCATGCACAGCTTCTAATCCTTCTGTGGGCGGCGGGCAGGGAGGCCCTGTCTCGATAAGCGCTATACAGCAGGATTCCAGTATTGGACAGACAATATTTACAATAACAATAAAGAATGTTGGTGGCGGAAGAGTGATATCCAGCAGCAAGACAGGTGCTTGCAATGAACTTGGCTATGCTGATTATGATGAAGTTTCTTTTTCAGGTTCAATATCCCAGGGACAGAAGCTTGACTGCGGAAAATCAAACAGCATCAGATTGATAAATAGCGATGCAACAATTGTTTGCAAAACTGCAACAAATCCGCAGCAGGGCGCTTATGTCACAACATTGAAGCTTGATTTGAATTACGGATATATGTACTCAACAACAAAGAATGTTGAAATAAGAAGAATATAATATTTAAATTAAAGAATACAAAATGAATAACCCAAAAAAACTTGTAAAGAATATCTCTAAAAATTATCTCTAAAAAATTAACTAAAAAGAAAAAAACAGAAAAACAAAACTCATCGCAAAGAACCGAATCCTTGTCCTAAAGGACAAAGGTATTGAATATTTATAATAAAAATTATTAACATATATAGAATCTTAAGTCTTTAGAAAAAGGAGGTTGTGAAAATGGATAAAAAAATAATTCTAACTGTTATGTTGATGGTACTTGTGATAGCAACAGGATGCACTTCATCCAGTAAGAAAAAGGAAAACCCATTTGTAGGCGGAACCAATGGCGTGCTCATCAACTTTATGGAGAGCGCACCTCCTGACGAGGTTTTTGACGGTGGAGGTTTTCCATTTAATGTCATTGTGAAGCTCAGCAATGAGGGAGAATACACAGTGCCCCAGAATAATATAAAGCTATGGCTCATAGGCATTGACCCTGCTGAATTCGGACTTAGGGCTTCTGATTTTGTCAAGCAGCCAACTGAGGATTTGATAAAGGTTAGCAGGGATGATTCTGGAAACAAGATACCGTCAATACCTGTAGAAATTGAATTTCCAGAGTTCAACTATTTGGGAAAAGTGTCTGGAGAAGTTACTTACAACATAATAGCCAAGATTTGCTATAATTATCAAACACTGGCTAATGCAAAGCTTTGCATAAAAAACAATTTGTTGGACAGCAGCGCAACTGTTTGCAAACTGAGTGAGGACAAGCCAGTTTACAGTTCAGGAGCGCCAATACAGGTTACTTCATTCAAGCAGAGCATAAGCGGCAAGGACAAGATTTCCTTTGAGTTTACAGTAGAGCAAAAGGGCAATGGCAATGTTTTCAGAAATGGTATGGAGTGCAATGACATATTCGCTAACAGGGACAAAGTGTTTGTTAGCATTGACTCAGGAATTCCTGGCTTAATGTGCACTGGATTTACAGGAGGCAATTTCGGCTTCATAACAATATTTGAGGGAAAAAGAACTGTCAGCTGCATACAGCAAATAGACATCACAGAGCAGAAGGCCTATGAAAAGCAGCTTACAATAACTTTAAACTACGATTACATGGAAATGAAGAGCAAGCCCATACTGATAAAGAAGAGCGGTTAAAACTTTGAACAGAGATTATCCAGAGACAGAGATTATCCGGAGAGATTATCATAGAAAGTAGCCTGCTTTTCTTCATAATTTATTTTTCTTTTGTTTATCTCTTTTCTTTATCTCAGTTTTTTTCTGAATATCTGTTTTTCTTAAATAGCTGTTTTCTTGACTATCTGAATTAATTTTATTATTTTTATTTATTTTTTCTACGCCTCTTATTTATCTTATTTATCTTTTCTTATGCCTGCTGCTTAAAATATTTATAATTATTTATTATCTCTCAAATAATTATTTATTGTCTCTTAAATTTTTCATTGATTGTTTTCGCTTTTCCACTTTTCAAATGCTGAATCTATCTCTTCTTTGCTGTAACCTGATTTCAGAAGTGAGTTTCTTATTTTTTCAGGAGTGTCATGCTGCGATGCAATCTCTATCATAGATACAAGCTCATCAATTCTAACTTTTATTAAACCTTTGTCCTGGATTTCTGGCTTTTCAACAATTGGTTCTTCAAATTCAGTGATTGGTTGTTTAAATCTTGCTGCTTCCATCTCTGGAATTTTAGTTTTAATGGTTGGCGTTTCAAAGAATCTTTCAGCTACTTTTTCTGGAGCAGCTCTTATTTTCATTTCTCCCGTTCTCCTAAGCTGCGGCATTTGCTGCTCGAGCACTCTTCTAGGAATCTCTCTTGATGCTTCCAGGTCTGATATAAGCTGTTCTGATTTCTCATTCATTGACTTTATTAGCGATTTTATCTTATCGTCTCTGTCTTCAAGAACTTTTTCAGCTCCTTTTAGCCCTTCCTCAAGCTCTCTTATTCTTGTCCTCAACGAAACCTCCTGGTCAGTGGATTTTTCAATCATCAGCTGCTTTTGTGCCTCAAATTGTTTCTTCAAGTCCTCAACAAATCTTTTGTGTTGAAACTCCTGTTGTCCAATAAGATTTTTTAGCCTGCCAATCTCAAGTTTGAAAATCTGGTTCTCTTTTTCAAGTTTTAATAGCAGTTCCATGGTCTCCTTTGCTGCAAGGTCTGACACCCTGCCCATTTCCACAAGTGCTTTGTTCCGCGCCATCAGTTCATTAAGCATGTTCTGCTTCTCATCTAATTTTTTTCTCATATTTATTATATCGGAAGAGAGTTGCTCATCCATTTGAGTGCCCTGCGAGAAGTGTAATCGCAAGTGCTTTATTGTAGTTTCCTTGTCTTCCACCAGGTTTTTCAGCTCAAAAATTTCTCTCTTAAAATGAGCATCAATCTTGTCTCTTTCTCCTATGTTCTTTTCAAAATTTTTTATGATGAAATTAGCTTCTGAGAGCTGCTGTTTTAATTCCATTATTTTGTTCTGGAAGGCATTTTTTTCTTCATCGTCATGCAGTATTGTTTTTTTCAGCTCTCTTATTTCGTCTTCCCTTTCCTTTAGAGTATTTTTCATATTTTCAAAATTTGTTGCAAGATTGTTTTCAGCAATCTTTTTTCCCAGTTCAATGTTTTCTTCTTCGAGCTTCTTCAATTCTCCAGTTAATTCTGAATTGTCTGTCCTAAGGCGTCTTATTATCCTGTCAGCAGCTGCGAGTTTTTCCATAACTTCTGAAAACTTTTGACCGGAAGTCATTCTTTCAGAAGAAAGATTCATCAATCTGGTGTTTAACTCAGCCATTGTTTTTTCCTTTTCTGCCAGTGCTGTGTCAAGCTTCTTTTTTTCAGATAAAAATTTGTCAATGTTAGGCATAGTTTCTTTCAACTTCTGATTCTCCTCTTCTGCTTCAGAAACTCTGCTGCTCAGTACCTCTATTTCCTGCTTCTGCCTGGAGATTATTGAATCAGCATCAAGGATTTTTGATTGCATCTGCAGTGTAATGCTTTCTCTGCTGTTTAGAGCTTCATTTAGTTCAAAGATTTTCTGATTGAGAGACTTTAGCATAGAATTCTTGTTTTGCAATTCTGAAATAATCTCTTCATTATCCTTTTTGAGCTGCTGTATTAGTAGTTCATCGTCTTTTATCTTAGTTATAAGCTTTGACTGCGAATCTGTGATTAGCTTTGTCCCTAAGCTTATCTGCTCAACAGGGTTTTCATCAACAAAAGAATGCGTCGCTGGTTTTACAGCAGATGCTTTGCCAGTACTGCTTTTACTAGGATATTCTTTCCTGACAGAAATCTTCTCTATTTTCCTCTTTTTCCCGGGCATTTTAATTAGTTATAAATAATATTGACTATTTAATTCTTTTTCATTATCATGCAATTTATTCCCCTGTAATAATGTTACTCTTTCTTTTTTCCCTTTGCTATTTCTTTTCTTCTGCGCCTGCAAGTGCTATGCTGCTCAGCAGCGCTTCCAGCTGCACAAACTCGTCAGCCCCTTCCACCAGCCTGAATTCTATTTCAGCGCATTTTTCAATAAGCCGCATCTTGGCTCTTGCATCAATCTTCAGCTTCATTATTTCGCTTTGAGCCTGCCGTATTAGGTCAAGCCCTGAAAGCCCGTAGTCTGTCATTACATTAAAAAGCTTGTCTCTCGCCTCAATAAACCTGTTTGACAATGCAAGCTCCAGCACCTGCTCCAGCTCTTTCGGCCTTGCAAAAGAGGCCACTTCATAAACAATCTTTTCGGATAATATGTTAGAAACTGCTGCACAGCTCTGCATTATGTTTTCGAGCTTCCTGCAGTCGCCACCTGACACCTCATAAAGCGCCTCTTTAGCAGCATCATCTATCTGAAGGTTCTCGCTCTTGGCAATCTTACCTATGATTAAGGATATTTGCTTCTTGTCCAGATGCTTAAACCTGAAAACAGCGCATCTGGACTGTATTGGCTCGATGATTTTTGAGGAATAGTTGCATGCCAGTATAAACCTGCATGTCTTTGTGTAATTCTCCATTGTCCTTCTAAGCGCCTGCTGCGCCTCTTTTGTCAGGGCATCGCTTTCATCAAGATAGATTATCTTGAAGGGAACATCTCTTATTGTCCCGGTTCTGGCAAAATTCTTTACACGCTCTCTTATGACATTTATTCCCCTTTCATCAGAGGCATTCAGCTCTAAAAAAATGGTCCTCCATTCCTTGCCAAAGAAATTCTTCGCAATCACAATAGCGAGAGATGTTTTCCCAGTGCCTGCGGGCCCTGCAAACAAGAGATGAGGCATATTGGCATTCTTGACAAATGCCTTCACCCTTTTCACAATCTCTTCCTGTCCAACTATATCTGAAAATTCAGCTGGCCTGTATTTTTCAGTCCACATTGCATTGTCCATAAAAATCACTCATAAAGAAAAATTTGCATGCCTTTATATATTTTATTGAAATCACAGAAAGATTTAAATACGTGCTTTTATTGAGAATGATGCAGAATAAAAACCTATAAAAATCCCTTAAGCAAAATAAAGAGGTGTTTTTATGAGAAAGAACAAAAAGGGCATAGAGCTTTCTGTAAATGTAATAATAATTGCCGTGATAGCATTGCTTGTGCTTGTAGTATTGTTTGCAGTGTTCACAGGCAGGCTGACAATATTCAATATCGGCATTAAGGATTGTGCTGCAAAGGGTGGGACATGTAAGGCTAAAGGAAGTTGCCTATCAGGCCAAGAAATAGCACTGCCAGGAACAGATTGTGCTGAAGATTGCTGTATTCCGCTCACGAATAAATAGAGAAATAAAGAATTGACTTAAAAACATTCTTTATATTTTTTATTTTAGATTATCCTCCACTTTAGATTTTATTACGTCATATTTTTGT
>Ga0172364_10002209_pt1 | contig 15406 bp, 12 predicted proteins | sample LakKivSesite10cm_FD_114545 | JGI IMG/M metagenome (GOLD analysis project Ga0172364, IMG submission 114545) | Sediment microbial communities from Lake Kivu, Rwanda - Sediment site 10cm | ecosystem: Environmental > Aquatic > Freshwater > Lake > Sediment | place: Rwanda: Western Province, Lake... | reverse complement strand
TGATATCCTTCTCTCATCCATTCGAGATTCTCATGCCTGAAAAAAGGTGACAAAAGAACTGCATATCTTTGTTTCTCAGCTTCATTCATCGGCTTGAAATTCCGCAGGATATTGAGATTCGCATCCATGACCTTCCTGCTCTCCATTCCAACCACTATCCCGTCGGGGCCTTCAAGTGAAAAGGCAAAACGCACCAGCTCACCGGGATCTATATCCTTTATCGTTTCTTTTGGCCTTACAGCCTTCATAAGCAGCACTCCCATACCTTTTGCCTTTGCGGCAGGTATCACTTCTCCCTGCCTGTTATCCTTGTTCCCCCCGTAATGATTCATTGCAAAGAGCATGCTGTCGAAACGTCCTGTTTCGGCCATCATCTTCAGAGCCTGGGCATTACCGTGCCCCGAAAATCCGATGAAACGGGTCACCTTTTCCTCCTTCAGCCTTGTAATAATATCAAGAAGATTTCCTTTCTGTAAAATGGTATTCACTTCATCTGTGGTTTCAACTGCATGTATCTTAAGCATGTCGAGATGATCGGTCTGAAGCCTTCTCAGACTATCTTCTATTTCGAGCTTTGCCTTTTCAGGATCACGTGCGCTCACTTTGGTGGACAGGAATATTTCATCCCGCCGGTATTTTACGACATGTCCGAGCCTCTCTTCGCTTATGGCTCCCGTCTCCGCATTTTCGTAGGTATGGGCTGTATCCCAGTAATATAATCCATTATCGAGAGCATAATTGCACAGGTCAATAGCTTCATCCAGGATGGCAATATTGCAGAACCTGCTGCCAAGGCCAAACACCAGTCGCGGTATTACAATCCCGGTCTTACCCAGCACAGCCGTAGGGAGCCCTTTCGGGTCATACCGGTGTTTAATGCGTTTGTCTGCCGGATCTTCAACGGTATTTTGGGAAAATGAAATCCGGGTACCGGCAAGGAGAGCTCCTGCACCCAGTGTGCTCTTTACAAATTTTCTGCGGTTTAACTTCTTATTCATGCGAAAGTATTTTGATCTGTTCTGCTAAAACCAATTTTACCTGACAGTGTGTGCCTCGGTGAATTCCACTTTAATTTTATCATGGTCCGTAATATTCAGCAACCAGCGGTTGCCCCTTCCCACGTTAGGGTTGTTAAGTATCTCATTCACCCTTCTTTCCTTAAGAGTATATATTGCCTCCTGCATGTCGTCCACCAGGAAACAGGGATGGTTGACGGCTGTACCTCCTGAACTGAGAAGCTCAATGTTCTCGGTGCATTCAGGAATGGCAAGATAAATAAATGATGGTTCAACTGACTGATCATCAGGATATTTCCATATCTCCCTGAAGCTCAGAAGTTCCTTATAGAACCGGTCGTCTGACTGAATTTTGCCGGCATATAGCCCGGCATGATGAATACGGTATGATATCCTGTTTTCCGACAGAAACTTCCCTCGTGACTGAGTGTGAAGTGATTTGTCGCCATATTCAATGAATTCTATTCTGTTGCCATAAGTATCAGATACTGAAAAAACAAGATTACCGGCACCGTCATCTGAAACCGTTGAAGGAACATCATAACCATTAGATCCGAGATAACTCCTCATCAGGGCAACATCATCAGTTTCGAACGACACTGAGAGCATCCCTGGTTTTTCACCGTGGCTGTTTATTTCTGTAAACTCCAGAAACTGCCTGTCGTTCACCTTTAATGAAATTACCTTAACGTCATCATGCTGGTAACTGAAACACTCGCTGAACCCCAGGAAATTCCCGTAATAACTTCTGGCAGCTTCAAAATCTGATACTGAAAATGTGATCTTCGCTATTCCCCAGATTGCAGGTCTTTTTATTTCCTGGGCTTCCAGATTGAAATACAGTAACGCGATCAGCAGTGTAGTAACAGATTTTAAGTGTTCCATTTTCCAACGATTATTTGTCATATTCCAAATTTAGAAAAACAAGTAACCAGCAACATCAAAAACCCACCCCAACCCCTCTCAGGAGGGGATCTTTAATAACCAGTACCCAGCAACTAGTTAGTAACAATCTCCACCACCGCCTCCTTCAATCCCTCAGCCCCGGCTTTCAGAATAATCTTTCCGGCCTCACCATTCGGCCTTACTATTGCCAGGCATCGTCCCTGCCAGCTTTTTTTGTGCGGCTGCTGGAAGCTTGACATGTCAACCGGACTGCCGCTTCCCACGCCTGCGATCTCACCGTTGCCGCTTATCTCAAAATTTACCATAATATCATCAGCATAAGGTGTTACATTGCCTTCAGAGTCTACTATCTCCACCATCACATATGACAGATCATTTCTGTCAGCCCTGATCGAGGTCCTGTCGGCAGAGAGTCTTATCGCGGCCGGTTTGCCGGCTGTTCTGATAGTCTCTGTAGCTGTTTCAATCCCGTTGTCGAAACAGCGGACTGTAAGCGATCCCGGCTCATACGGCACTTCAAATTTAGCCGTTATTGATTTGTTGTCATCCACTGTCTGTTCACCCACTGGTTTCCCGTTGAGTTCAAGCTTCACGACCTTGCTTCTTGTGTATACATTAACCTGCAGCTTTTCCCCCTCATGTCCTTCCCAGTTCCAGCTTTTAAGCTCGTCGGGGAATCCCCAGGGACTTACAATCTCAATTTTACCGGGAGGAACAGGACGATGGACCAGCATCTCAACTTTACTCTCCCTCCAAACCACATGCTGATAATAATATGGTGTTTTAGGATTACCGATGAGGTCAAGGTCACCCTGGAAATTATTGAAGATAGGCCATGAATCGGGATTGAAGAAATGACTCAGTCCCGCCATACTGTTTTGAGGGCTTTCAGGCTTGTCAATTAACCGTGGAAGTCCCACCCCTGCCTCACCAAGATAATCCATGGCTGTCCAGGTAAAATTACCAATTACATAAGGAAGCTCTTCAACGGTTTTCCAGTTCTCAAATGAATACATTGGCATTGATTCAGAAGCATAGATGACTCTTTCAGGATACTTTTCATGATCGCCTTCGTATTTGCGATACTGGTAATTATATCCGACAACGTCAAGCAGGGCCATGTGCGGTGCAACGTCATCCCACGGAATGTAGCCGGTACCGGCGACTCCGCTGAAATCGACAAGGGCCTCGGTCACCGGCCTGGTGTCATCAAGTTCTCTTACGAAACCTGCCAGATCACGGGCAATTGCAAATCCTGACGGTTCTCTTGCTTCAGGTACCTCATTTCCAATGCTCCACATCATCACTGAAGGATGGTTCCGGTCACGGAGTATTATTGATTCCAGGTCTTTCCTCCACCATTCTTTGAAGTAATTACTGTAGTCATCCCTGTTCTTGGGTTTTTCCCACATATCAACAAACTCATCGATGACCAGTATCCCCAGCCTGTCGCATGCTTCCAGGAGGTATGGTGAAGGTGGATTGTGACTGCAGCGGATGGCATTGAATCCGGCCTTTTTCAATATCTCAATCTTTCGCTCTTCAGCCCTGTCAATGGCAGCTGCTCCCAGCGGACCGTTGTCGTGATGGAAACATCCTCCCTTTAATTCAATGGGTTTTCCATTCAGTGTAAATCCGGTCTCTGCATCAAATTCAATGGTGCGGATCCCAAACCCGGTTATGACTTTGTCAATGACTTTCTTGCCTGAAAGTATCTCTGTTTCAGCATGATACAGATCAGGCTCTTCTAATGACCAGAGTGATGGATTTGCTATTTGAATAACCTGCTTCACATTAATTGATTCTCCTGCCGGTATTGACGATTCAATCGTCGTTTCCCCGGCTTCGGTTCCTGACGGATCAAACAGAGTAACCCTGCATGTGACTGACATATCCTTGCTTCCTGAATTTGTAACATTTGTTACAATTTCAACATCAGCTTTATTTTCAGTGGCTCCGGGTGTTGTTAAATATACACCCCATGGTTTTATATGAACAGGGTTAGCTGTTGTAAGCCATGTATGCCTGTAGATGCCTGATCCTGCGTACCACCTTGTATTTTGTCCTTCGTTTTTTACCTGAACTGCAACCACGTTGATACTCCCTGAAGGGTTCAGGTAGGGTGTGATATCGAAATAAAATGAAGTATAGCCATAAGGGTGGCTGCCAATGTGCCTGCCATTTATCCAGATATCGGAATTCATGTAAATACCATCGAAATGGAGATACACTATTTTGCCAGCTTCAGGTTTTGAAATTGTGAAGTGCTTTCTGTACCAGGCAGTTCCGCCGATAGTATAACCGGTAGCCATCTTGCCTCCGGATAACTTTGAAAAAGGGCCGGTTACGGTATCGCCGCCCCGTCCGGGCAGATCCTCAATGCTCCAGTCATGAGGCAGGTCGAGTTTCCTCCAGGCTGAGTCGTCAAACTCCGGTGATTCGGCACCCTGAGGATTACCTTTAATGAACAGCCATTCCTCATCGAAAGAGAGTGTTCGCGGCTTTTCAGATTGATCAGTCTTCCTGCAGGCTGTTGCTGCCATCATCAGCACAATCAATGTACTTACGACCATGGAGGATTTCGGGCTATTCATGTCTTGTATTCTTTATTATTAGTTGAAATAAAGTAAGGAAGAAATTCTGTTTAATTGAAATGAAAAGAAAAGAATAATTGAGGCAGATAAAGATTATATTTGAATATCAATAATCACATTATGAAACGCAAATCCCTTTCACGGAGAAAGTTTGTCACTATCCTCGGCGCAGGCAGCGCCATTATTGCTGCAAAACCAGGAATTATGACAGCAGCCGGAAAAGACCAACCCAAACCTAAACCATCAACCAACATAGCTGATGCCTCGAAAACACCCCGCACTTCTGACTCAATGCCCGGGAAATTCCCGGGAAGGGTTGTGCAGGTAAAACACCAGGGAGCGGTCATTGATAATGAACCTGTTGGGGCGGTAGCTTACCTGATGCTGCAAAAAGCCATGCTTGAGCTGACAGGTGAAAAAAGTCTTAAAAAAGCCTGGAGGCTGTTTGTGAACCCCGGAGAAAAGATCGGACTTAAGGTAAACCCTGTCGCAGGCACTGAGCTTTATACCAGTCATGCTGTTGTGAGATCTGTTGTTAAACAATTAACAGAGAGCGGGATAAAAAGCGGCGATATAATTATATGGGACCGCCGCGAGATGGAACTAACAGACGTAGGTTTTACACCGGAGAACTACCCGGGCATCAAAATCCGCGGTACCGAATGTAAAGATGAAAAGGGCAGCTTCTACGACAACGATGGTAAGCTTTACGGTGAAAGGAACATCGATAAGGAATGGTACTACCTGGCAGATACGGAAGAACAGTATGACGCTGAGACAATGCCATACATGGTGAATACCGGCAAATACTCGTACTTCTCGAAAATCGTAACACAGGAGATTGATAAGATTATAAACATCCCGATACTTAAGAATGCAGGAGCTTCAGTGACAAATGCAATGAAAAACCTGGCTTTCGGATCAGTATCAAACACAGGGCGGCTACATGCCCAGCTGTGGAATGAGACCTGCGCGGAGGTTTGCGCCTTTGCACCATTGCGTGACAAGGTTGTCCTGAATATTACCGACGGACTGAAAGGCTGCTTTAACGGGGGCCCGGGAGCAAATCCGCAGTTCATCTGCAATTACAATATTCTTCTTGCTGGGTCTGATCCTGTGGCAATGGACAGGATCGCCTATGATATAATTGCAGAGAAACGTATCGCGGAAGGACTGTTGAAAGCTTCTAATCCTGAGGTACTTACATTCCTGAAGATGGCCAACGACCTGGGACTGGGGATTTGGGAGAAAGATAAGATCAATTTAAAAACATTTGAACTGACATAATCTGCAACCAGCAACCCACCTTCGCCAGAGCCTTCGACAAGGCTACGGCTCTCAAAGAAGGCTACGGTGGGCAAAGCCAGCAACAATGTATCGCATACTATACCTTATATTATTACTGATCTCGCTATCCGGTAACGCCCAGGTTCCCGAGGGCTTTCCTGCTATCGGCAAATCAGATATCCCTGAGGCGAAGTTTCAGGCCCCGCGTTACTTTACATCAGAATCCCTTTTCGGCTATATGAACGGAGGCGCTGAATTATACAGGGAATATGGAATAATAGATGCGGTAATAACGGAATTTGACGTGGAGGGACGGCATTATAAATGCGAGGTATTCAGGATGACAGGGATTGAAGAGGCTTTCGGCATTTATTCAGTGTCAAAATATAAATGTCTTGATTCACCTGATTTTACGGAATATACCTGCAGGAATAAATACCAGGTGCAGGTGTGCAGGGGACAGTATTATATAAGTATTATAAACCGGTCGGGAACCAGCGCAGATTCACTGATGACTTTACGGGTGGCAAAGATTATTTCAGATAAAATTACCGGTCCTTCTTTTGATCTGAAAACCTTTATCCCTGATGGTGATCCGGAAATTATTAAAGGCAGTGCAGTGCTTGTGAAAGGGAAGCTTGGACTTGCAAATGGCGCAAGTGGGTGGGAGGATTATTTTATGGATCAGTCGGGTTACACTACTTTAATATATAAGAATGAAGATAAAACTATCCTCTCGGCATGCTTCGCTAAGTCTGAAGATTTCAAGCTTTTTGTAAGTTTTCACGGATGGGGACTGTGCGAGCTGAGTGTGACTGATGTTACAATTTCAACAGGAGAAACTGTCAGGCTTCTTGGAGATAATCATATGCTGATAAGAATTCCGGCGACCGGCAACCGGTGACCGGAAATCCACCTTCGCTGAAGCTACGATGGGCAAAGCCAGCAACTTCCTCAACCATCTGTTTTTTTGTTATTTTTGCGAATCATTAATCAATAGATTTTTATGGATTTTATTAAACGAGTGGATTTACAGACAGGAGGCGAAACGGACGGAAGTAGTGATGTTGAAAAGGTGCGATGCCTCATAATCGGCTCAGGTCCTGCAGGATATACTGCAGCTATTTACGCTGCTAGGGCGAACCTGAAACCTGTTATTTATACCGGAATGCAGATGGGCGGACAACTGACCACCACAACAGAAGTGGAAAACTATCCCGGGTACCCCGACGGAATTACAGGTTCGCAGATGATGGAGGATTTTAAGAAGCAGGCTGAAAGATTTGGTACCGATATAAGGTTCGGCGTTGTTACTGATGCCGATTTCTCAGGAAACAAAAAGACGGTTGTCATTGAAGGGACTAAGGTAATTGAGGCCGATGCAATCATAATAGCAACTGGAGCCACTGCCAAATATCTTGGAATTCCGGCTGAACAAAAATATGCCGGCATGGGGGTTTCTGCCTGTGCTACATGCGACGGATTTTTTTACAGGAAAAAAGATGTAGCTGTCATCGGGGGAGGAGATACTGCCGCCGAGGAAGCAACATACCTGGCAGGGATATGCAACAAGGTATACCTTATAGTAAGGAGAAACGTACTGAGGGCATCAAAAGCCATGCAGGAGAAGGTGATGAAGACAAAAAATATTGAGATCCTCTGGGAGCACCAGGCGGTTGACCTTTTTGGTGAGAACGGAGTCGAAGGAGTTCTCCTGGTAAAGAAGAAAGGAACACCTGAAGAGACACAGGTAAGGATCAGAATTGATGGTTTTTTCCTTGCCATCGGACATTCGCCCAACTCGGAAGTCTTCAAAAAGTACCTTGATACTGACGAGGTGGGATATATAAAGACAATTCCAGGAACTACCAAAACAAAAGTAACCGGTGTTTTTGCTGCAGGTGATGTTCAGGATCCGCATTACCGGCAGGCAGTGACGGCTGCAGGATCAGGGTGTATGGCAGCAATCGATGCAGAGAGGTATTTATCGGAACATAATAAATAATCCTCTGTGTCCCTCTGTGTAAGTTCTTGAAAAAATCAGTTACACAGAATTCCACAAAGAAAATGAAAAGACATGAAAACATTCCAGAAGACCTTTAAGATAAACGCTGAGCCGTCGGATGTTTATTCAGCGCTTACAAATCCTTATACCATTGAGTTATGGTCGGGGTACCCCGCAGTCATGTCTGAAGAACCGGGCAGCGAGTTTTCTCTGTGGGAGGGTGATATCACCGGTAAAAACCTTGAATTCGTTAAGAACAGGAAGCTGGTGCAGGAATGGTATTTTGGTGAGCAGGATGAAAAATCGATAGTGACCATTTCTATAAAGGCTGACGGGGAGAACTCAGAAGTTACCGTTGAACATACCAATATACCTGATTCTGATTTTGAAGGTATAGCTGAAGGCTGGAGAGAGTATTATATCGGGGCTATACTTAATTTCTTAAATCCTAATTTTTAAGATCATCCTGTTTACCGCATCCTGATTCAAACAGGCTGTACAGATCCTCTGTGATTGCATGGATGAGGTTTCCTATACCTTTATAACAATATGTATGGGCATATTCCTGGATGTCGCCGTTCCATTTTGGTATCCATGAGAGTATCTGCTTATCGATAAATGTGCATATCTCTCTTTTCATTTCCCGGCAGCAGGGACCGTCGTCAAGCTGGATGTATTTGTCGATAAGCTTGGTAAGGAAAAGAAGCTCAATACCCAGGTGATCATCGGGCGATTCGCCGCGTGGTTTAAGATGCCATCCGTATGAATTGTAAAACTCCCCGATCTCTTTTGCTGTATTCATATTGATGGTTTCATTTACCTTATATACCGAAGCCCTGGGTGGCGCCAGGGGTAATCCTGAAACTGCAAAAAGCCTGTAAAAATCATCAGCCAGCATGACTCTGCAGGTCTCCTTATCTGTGCAGGATTCCCGCAGCAATGATGCGGCATATATGAACCGTGGATTTGAACTTGACACCGGAAGACGCCTGAGAGTTCCGTTAGTCCAGAAATCTATAACACATTCTTCAGTTGGTTCCCTCATCAGCATGCTGCCGGTGAAGTAGAGTAGCAAGTTGTAACCCTTGAGGAGGTTTATCTGTTCAGATGTGAGTTTATAAGAATCCATGAAATCAAAATGAGATGCTTCTGATCAGATAAACGAATAATATAAATTATTGTTCAAAAATAATCCCCCTCCTTGCGGCAGCAGGGGGACATAGAGGGTGGGTACGTGAGAATACCTATTTTGAAAAATCCGCTACCTCGTTGGGATATAGGTTGTTATCAAGTTTCCTTTTTATCTCCTTGAATGCTTTTATTGTGTACTCGACATCCTCCAAAGTATGGTCGGCAGTAGGTATGACCCTCAGCATTACAACATCCTTAGGAACCACAGGGTAGATTACTACCGAACAGAAGATCCCAAAATTCTCCCTGAGGTCATAGATCAGCTGGGTAACCTGGAAAAGGGGACATTTGAAGAAAATAGGAGTGACAGGTGATTCAGTACGGCCGAGATCCATTCCTGCATCCCTGAGACCTTTCTGAAGTGAGTTAACCACCTTCCATAGTTTCCCCCTGTATTCAGGATGTGCCTTGATCAGTTCAAGTCTTTTTATGGCTCCAAGGGTCATCGCCATAGGAAGCGCCTTTGCATATATCTGCGATCTGAGGTTGAAGCGCAGGTAAGTGATTACCTCTTTGGTACTGGCAACAAAACCTCCGATGCCTGCCATCGATTTTGCAAAGGTTGCAAAGTAAATATCTATCTTGTCCTGAACTCCGAAATGTTCTCCTGTTCCTGCTCCTGTAGCACCCATTGTCCCGAATCCGTGAGCGTCATCAACAAGTATCCTGAAGTTGTATTTCTTCTTCAGCGCAGTTATCTTGTCGAGCTTGCCGAGGTCTCCGGCCATACCGAATACACCTTCGGTAATAACCAAAATACCTCCGCCTGATTCTTCAGTCATTTTGGCTGCTCTCTGAAGCTGTTTTTCGCAGCTGTCAATATCATTGTGTCCATATACAAATCTCTTCCCGAAGTGAAGCCTCAGCCCGTCCATTATGCAGGCATGAGATTCAGAATCATAGACAATAACATCATGTCTGTCGACAAGCGCATTTATTATTGAAACCATTCCCTGGTAACCGTAGTTGAGAAGGTATGCTGATTCCTTGCGGACGAATTCAGCTGCCATCTTTTCAAATTTTTCATGATTGGTTGTGTGTCCCGACATCATTCTTGCACCCATCGGGTAACCCAGGCCGTATTGAGCTGCGTAATCAGCATCAGCCTTCCTTACTTCAGGATTATTTGCCAGGCCGAGATAATTGTTAAGACTCCAGGTAAGCACTTTTTTACCCCTGAACATCATATGGGGAGCAATCTCTCCCTCAAGCTTCGGGAACATGAAATAGCCGTCAGCGAGATCTGAAAACTGTCCAAGGGCGCCCTTGGTTGAACTGATTTTTTCGAAAATATCCATGATTTTTTTCTGATAAAATTTTTCACAAAAATATGGAATAAGCGGTATTATCTCATACCTATTTATACCTATATTTAGCTAAAACACCTTTTCTGATTCCCGCAAGGAGGGGAAGGTTTCTGATACTCCTGCCAAGCTTCGGCGTGGGGTGGGAGGAGTTTTGTTGTTCATAATCATACTTTTTGTACTATTTCGAATATTCTTCGAAAATTCACGTTTATTTCAGTGATATCAAATTTTTGTGTAATTTTGCGCAACATTTTTATGAGGTCAGTTTCCTATATATTATTGATTATTTTAGTGTTGGCCACTTCATGCGGGGAGTATGAAAAGCTTCTCAAGAGCGAGGATTATGACCTGAAGAAAGCCAAGGCACAGGAATACTTCGATGCAGGCAAATATGTGAAAGCTACCGAGCTTCTTTCACAGCTGCTTCCCAGGTACAGGGGATCGGTTGAGGCAGAAGAGCTTAACTGGATGAATGCACAAAGCTTCTACCTTATGAAGGATTATTATTCAGCCGGAACATACTTTAAATCATACATTGATATGTATCCGTATGGAAAATATTCGGAGGAGGCATCTTTCCTGGGTGCCCTCTGTGACTATAAGATCTCTCCCCGGGCGGAACTTGACCAGGATAACACAAATAATGCTATCGAAGGATTCAATATCTTCCTCAGGAAATACCCCTACAGTCAAAGGGTTGTGGAGTGTCAGACTTATATTAAGGAACTTCAGGAGAGGCTTGTTGAAAAATCATATCTGAGCGCAAAGCTTTATTACGAGATGGATCAGTACAAAGCTGCAATAACTGCCCTTACTAACAGTCTCAGGGAGTATTCTGGCAGTGAGTTCCGGGAAGAAATGATGTTCCTTAAGCTCAACTCGCTTTTCCAGTATGCCGAGAACAGCCTGGCTGCAAGACAAAAGGAGAGGTACCAGGCAACACTAGATGACTATTATTCATTTATGGAAGAGTTCCCTGAAAGCAAATACAAGAGGGATGTAAAAAGAATTTACCAGAAGGCAAGCCAATATCTCAAAATAGATACAACAGAACCAATAGCAGATAACCAGTAATTAAAATATGGATTACAAAAAATCAAACGCCCCGGTAACAACAGTCACACGTGACATTGATCAGATAACCCAGAAGACCGGAAACATCTATGAAACGGTCATCATCGTAGCCCGGAGATCAAACCAGATAGCCGTTGAGATGAAGCAGGAGCTTAACAAGAAGCTCGAGGAATTTGCATCATACAGCGATAACCTGGAAGAAGTATTTGAGAACCGCGAGCAGATAGAGATATCAAAATTCTACGAAAGACTTCCAAAACCAACCCTGATAGCACTCCAGGAACTTGAGGAAGATAAGATATTTCACAGAAACCCCGACAAGGCACCCAAGCAGAAATAAAAACTGCCTGATATGCTGAAAGGCAAGAAAATAATAGTCGGTGTAACCGGAGGCATAGCAGCATACAAAACTGCCTCTGTAATCCGGCTTCTCATAAAGGAAGGAGCCGAAGTAAAGGTCATAATGACCAGTCGCGCCAAAGAATTCATCACACCGCTAACTCTTGCCACACTATCGAAGAACCCTGTGCTTACAGATTTCTACAATCCGGAAAACGGAGAATGGAACAGTCATGTTGATCTTGGCCTCTGGGCTGATCTTTTTCTGATTGCACCTGCTACGGCAAATACAATCGCCAAAATGGCCGGAGGGATAGCCGACAACTTGCTTCTTACAACTTACCTGTCAGCTCGATGCCCTGTTTTCGTAGCTCCATCAATGGATACAGATATGCTTAAGCATTCTGCCACAGTGATTAATATAGAGACTCTCAAGGCATTTGGCAACATAATTCTCGAGCCTGAATCAGGAGACCTCGCAAGCGGGCTCACAGGTAAAGGAAGGATGGCGGAACCGGATGAGATTGTAAAGGAGATAAAAAGCTTCTTTACAAAAAAAAAAATGAATAAACCGCTAAGCGGCAAACATATCCTCATAAATGCGGGCCCTACCCGCGAATCAATTGACCCGGTCCGTTTTATCAGCAACTACTCTTCAGGCAGAATGGGCATAGCTCTTGCAGATGCTGCAACTGAATACGGAGCCGGAGTCGACCTCGTGCTTGGTCCTGTGGAGATAAATCCCTCACACCCTGATATCAATATAACAAAGGTTGTTACTGCCCGTGAAATGGCATCAGCCTGTATTAAAAAATTTCCTGATTGCGACATTGCAATACTATCAGCAGCTGTTGCAGATTATGCGCCGGAAAAGACGGCTAAGCAAAAGATCAGGAAAAGCGGGAAAAACCTGGTGTTGAAACTTGAACCTACTGTGGATATTGCTGAAACACTAGGCAAAATGAAGAAACCAGGCCAGCTGCTGGCAGGCTTTGCACTTGAGACCAATGGAGGATTAAGCAGTGCCCAAAGCAAGCTGAAGCGCAAAAACCTTGATTTTATTGTACTCAATTCACTGGCCGATAAAGGTGCGGGATTCGGATACGATACCAACAGGATAACCATTATTGACCGGAACAATAATATTGATAATTTTGAGTTAAAATCCAAAGATGAAGCTGCTGGGGATATTCTTGATAAGGTTGTTGCAATGACCAAAAAAGAGAAATGATGTTCCTTCTCCGAAAATATGTCCTGACCCTGATTGCTGCGGTGATGCCGCTGATGGCAGTCTCACAGGAACTAAACTGCAATGTACAGGTATCTGCCCAGAAGATTCAGGGTTCAAACAGGCAGATGTTTGAGAATATGCAGCGCGACATCTACGAATTCATGAACAATACTGTTTGGACGAGCCATGTATTCAGCTACTCGGAAAGAATTGACTGCAACATACTGATAAACATCACAAACCAGCTTTCTGCCGATGAGTTCAGCGGAACAATCCAGGTACAGCTCAGAAGGCCCGTTTTTAATACAACCTATAATTCAACAGTTCTCAATTTCATTGACAATAATTTCAGGTTCAGGTATGTGGAGTTTCAGCCCCTTGAATTTGATCCTACAACCCACAGGTCAAACCTGGTATCGGTACTTGCATATTATGCCTATATGATACTGGGATTCGATTACGATACTTTTGCTCCGCTGGGAGGAACCGAATTATTCCAGATGGCAGAAAAGATAGTCATGAATGCCCAGAATGCCCCTGAAACAGGATGGAAACCATATGACGGTTCCCGCAACAGGAACAGGTACTGGCTGGTAAAAAATCTCCTTGACAAGGAATACGAGGAGGTGCGTCAGTTCATGTATCAGTACTATATCAACGGACTTGACAAAATGGAATCAAGAATAGCCGACGCCAGGATAAGCGTTGTTGAGAGCCTGAGACTGGTACAGACGGTGTACAGGAAAAGACCCGATCCTTTCATGTACCTTGTACAGGTAGTACTGGAAGCAAAATCAGATGAGATAATTAACGTATTTTCAGAGGCTTTTCCTGAAGAAAAGAGCCGCGTTGTGCAGATACTTACCGAGGTAGATCCTGCCAACAAATCGAAATACGAAAAGATCACTGCATCAAACTAATCCAGCATCCAGGTTATGCTCATTAAACTCTATGTCCAAAACTATGCACTTATCAAGGACCTGGATGTGGAACTTGAAGAAGGACTTACTATTATTACAGGTGAGACCGGTGCAGGCAAAACCATTCTTCTAGGCGCACTTTCACTTATTCTCGGTAACCGTGCCGATAGTTCGGTTCTCCTCGATAAGGAACAGAAATGTGTTGTGGAGGGAACATTCAGGGTTGACGAATATGACCTGGCTGATTTTTTTGCTTCTAATGAACTTGATTATGAGCCTGTTACTCTGCTCAGGAGAGAAATAAGCACTGCCGGAAAGTCCCGAGCCTTTATTAACGATACACCGGTTAACCTGAACCTGCTGAAAGAACTTGGCGACCGGCTGATAGATATACACTCACAGCATCAGACACTCATGCTGAATGATAATTCATTTCAACTGAATGTTATCGATTCATTTGCAGGAACTCTTAGACTGAAGGACGCATACAGGAGTGCTTACAGAAGATACAGGAGTATTCAAAAGGAGTTCACAGGACTGAAAGAAAAAGCAGCCAGGAACAGTTCGGACCTTGATTATTACCAGCACCAGGTTAACCAGCTCGAAAATGCAAAACTGAATGAAGGAGAGCAGGGGGAGCTAGAAAAGGAGCAGGAGCTTCTCAGCCATGCAGAAGAAATAAAGCTGTCGCTGGGGAACGCTGCAAACCTGTTCTCCTCCGAAGGCATTTCAATACTGGCTTCATTACGGGAAGCCAGGGCAAATCTGTCAAGGATTAAGGGCTTACTCCCCGGGGGTGACGACCTGCTTAAGCGTGCAGAATCATCCTATGTTGAGCTGAATGATATAGCTGCAGAGCTTGACAAGCTGGTAGCATCGGTGGATGCCGATCCATCGCGCCTTGATTATGTGAACAGCCGTCTGGATACTATTTATACTCTTTTGCAGAAGCATCGGGTGAATTCTCTCGCTGAGCTTATATTGAAGAGAGATGAGATGAAAAAGATGATTTCATCTATTGTCACCAGCGATGACAGGATGAATGAGCTTGAAGCTCTCCTTGAAAAAGAAACAGCCGGACTGAAGAAGCTTGCAGAAGATATATCAGGCAGAAGGTATGCTGTGCTTAACGACGTGGAGAAGAAAATAACCGAACTGCTGAAACAGCTCGGTATGCCTAATGCCCGGTTCAGGGTTGTAATGACAAAAGAGCCCGATTTCACTCCATCAGGTGTCGACCGTGCCGATTTTCTGTTTTCAGCCAACAAGCAGGTTGAACCCGAAAACCTTGCCCGTATTGCTTCGGGTGGTGAACTATCAAGGGTTATGCTCAGCCTGAAATCACTGTTAACAAAAAATACTAATCTGCCTACAATCATTTTTGACGAGATCGATTCAGGGGTATCGGGCGAAGTGGCTGATAAGGTGGGACAGATACTTTCGGGCATGGGCAGATATATGCAGGTGATAAATATCACTCACCTTCCACAGGTGGCTTCGAGGGGGAAAAGACATTACCATGTTTATAAAGATGAG
>Ga0172364_10002208_pt1 | contig 15407 bp, 13 predicted proteins | sample LakKivSesite10cm_FD_114545 | JGI IMG/M metagenome (GOLD analysis project Ga0172364, IMG submission 114545) | Sediment microbial communities from Lake Kivu, Rwanda - Sediment site 10cm | ecosystem: Environmental > Aquatic > Freshwater > Lake > Sediment | place: Rwanda: Western Province, Lake... | reverse complement strand
AAGGCTCCTGTATGGGCAAGATGGCGGGTCCCGGTTATCGTTAATGTTGCCGGGGAAACAATAGACGAATATGTGGCTGTGACCAGCAAGCTAGAAGGCGTGCCCGGGATCAGCGGCATTGAGTTAAATATTAGTTGCCCCAATGTTTCCGCAGGAGGGATAGAGTTTGGTGTCGACCCCAAGCTTGCCGCTCGGGTAACTTCAGAGGTTAAAGCTGCCACCACCTTACCAGTTATTGTTAAGTTGAGCCCCAATGTAACCGATATTAAGGAAATCGCTTTAGCCGTGGAAGGAGCTGGCGCTAATGCTATATCTTTGATTAACACACTGAAGGGCATGGCAATTGATATAGAACAGAGAAGACCTTGCCTGGGTAATATTGCAGGCGGGCTTTCTGGCCCCGCTATCAAGCCTGTCGCTCTCTATATGGTATTCGAGACAGCCAGGGTGGTGCATATTCCAGTGATAGGATGTGGCGGCATTGCTTGTGACGAGGATGCTCTGGAGTTTATTATGGCTGGAGCTACTGCCATACAGATTGGCACAGCCAGTTTGACTAACTCTCAACTTGGTCTCAGTGTATTGGAGGGAATAGAAAGTTTCATGAGGCAGAATGGGGTTCAAAATCTAACCGAGCTCATTGGTAGCGCTCTTGCTTAGTTTATACTGGCCATAGCTGCCCCCCTGAGTTAAGAAAATTTGCCCAGTGGGATCTCCTCAGGTCCAAGTATCACCTTTTTGTCATTGCGAGCACCTGAAAGATGCGCGGCAACCTCTGGTATTGCTTCGTCGCCTTCGGCTCCTCGCAATGACAGAATGGAAGTATCATTCAGAGCGAAATGAAGAATCTCGTAATGCTCAGGACAGGCTCCGCCAAGAATCCTTAGTATAGCTCAGGACGGTGTCCAGAGATTCTTCGGCTTCCAACTTCATACTATTTACTTTTCTCTGACCTACTAATCTTGCCCAAAAGGGGAGCCAGTATATCCATGGGCAAAGGAAACAGAATGACGTTGCTTCTCTCGGTGGCAATGCCTGACAATGTTTGCAAATAGCGAAGCTGTAGAGCTGAAGGCTGACTGGAAATAACTTTTGCAGCCTCGGCCAATTTCTCTGCCGCCTGGGCTTCACCCTCGGCGTGAACCACCTTGGCTCTCCTCTCTCGCTCAGCTTCAGCTTGGGCTGCCATAGCCCTCTGCATTGTTTGCGGCAGAAGCACATCCTTAACCTCCACCATGCTCACTTTTATACCCCAGGGATTAGTACCTTCATCAACCACCAACTGTATCTTTTCGTTGAGCCTGTCTCGCTGACCTAATAACTCATCAAGCGTAGATTGTCCGACAACATTTCGCAAAGTGGTCTGGGCAAGCAGCGAGGTTGCCTTGATATAGTCGAGTACCTTAAGAATAGCCTCTGCGGCATCGACCACCCGAAAGTAAATTACGGCGTCAACCCTGACAGTAACATTGTCCACGCTGATGCACTCTTGCTGGGGAACGTCCATGGTGATTACCCGAAGGTCAAGTTTACGCATAGTCTCAATGAAAGGTATAATCAAGACCAGGCCCGGACCTCTAAGGCCAACCCACCTGCCCAAGCGGAAAACGCCCCCTCTTTCATATTCTCGAACGATTTTAATAGCTGCTGACAGAAGTATTACTACTACTACTGCGATGATAAAATAAACTAACCAGTTCATATTACCTCCTTTTCTTTAGGTTTTTTGGTCACCCACAATTTCAATCCTTCTGTTTTAGTTATTATCACCTCCTCTCCGGCTTCTATTGTACTACCTTCAGCTATGGCTGTCCATAACTCTCCCTCAGCCAGAACTGTGCCCTTGGGATTAAGAGTCGTTCGTGCCACAGCTTCTTTTCTTATCATCTCCTCTACCCCAGCTGAGACTTCTCGCCTCTGGCCTTTTACGATGGCATAAATAACGAAAATGATAAAAGCGACGGCAAAAACTACGGCTATGATAATTGGACCAGTCATTTCGAAATCCATAGAATCCATAAATGTTACCTGCCTATTCCTTTGATTTCTTCGCCACCCATAATTTCAACCCCTCCACTTTGTTTATTATCACCTCTTCACCCGGTGCCACTGTGCCGCTTTCCAACGCAGCTGTCCATAATTCTCCCTGGGCTAGGACCGTGCCCGTAGGATCAAGGGGTGTTTTGGCTATGGCTATTGTCCCAATCATTCCCTCAGACCCGGTAGTCTTGCGTCGCCTTTGTCCGCGGATAATGGCGCCGATGACAAAGATAGCAAAGGCAGTGACGCCTGCCGTAACCCCGGCAATTAGCCCCCTACTTACCTCTATCCCGGGGCTGTGGCTGAACAATATCAACGAGCCCATGACCATTGAGGTTATACCTCCGGCTGTCAATAGCCCAAAACTGGTGGTGAAATACTCGGCGATAAAAAGTCCCACGGCAAGTAAAATAAGTGCTATGCCTCCCCAGTAAGCGTTAAGCACACCCAGGGAGTAAAATGCCAGAAGCAAGCTGATGCCGCCAGCCACCCCGGGAAAAACCATCCCCGGGCTGTAAAATTCGACCATTAACCCTATGGTAGCCAGGGTGAAGAGGATGTAGGCAATGTTGGGGTCGCTTAGGGTCTGCAGGAATTTCTCAACAGCATTCATTTCGTTTCTAGTTGTATCATAGTCCGCGGTATCAATGATGACTTCCTGTCCACTGGCTAAGGTAACTTTCCAGCCATCTATTTGGGAAATAAGGCTTTCCAAACTGTCAGCTCGCAGGTCGATCAGGTTATATTCCAAGGCATCAACATCGGTGAAGGATTTGCTTTGCGTAACTGCTAGCCCTGCTTGTTCCATATTGCGACCACGCTCCTCAGCTATAGTCCTCATCCACTTAGCCGAGAACTCGACTATTTTTTGCATCTGCTCTTCTGGTATTTCTTCTCCTCCAGCTGATACAGGATGGGCAGCGCCGATAGTCGTGGCCGGTGTCATCGCCGCTATATGTCCAGCTAGAGTAATGAAAGTTCCCGCTGAGGCAGCCCAGGCACCTTTGGGTGAGACGTAAACCACCACGGGCACGTTGGCATTCATAATCTTCTTGACTATCTTCTCGGTTGAGTCAAGAAGCCCGCCGGGGGTATCTAGTTCGATTATACAGACAGTTGCGCCATCCCGCTCCGCCTGGCTGATACCCCGGTTAATATAGTCAGCTACCACGGGCACAATGATGCCATCTACGGTAAGGACTTCCACGGTAGTAGGGCTGGCAGCAGCAATCAGGCTGCCTCCCAAACCCGCAGCTACGGAAATCACAAGCAGAGCAAGGAAAAGAAGCCTAAACCCAATTCTGAGCATCTGGCATCAACCTCAAATTAATTATAGACTAAGCAATTAAAAGCAACAACCTTAAGGCGTTCGCTGGCCTTCCTGAGTATCGGTTGGGCATATTCTTTACTATCATTCTGAATGGGTGGGCCGAAGCCCTGAACAAGGTGAAGGGGAGGTGGGATGATGAATTTCATGATGCTGTCCCGAACCATGCGAAGGATTCTTCGCCTTCAGCTCGGAATGACGCGTGATTATTATTTTTTCAGATTCATCATTGAAGCTGGACGCAGCTTGTTGTAGAATAAGCTGAAAATGCAAAACCAAAAGTGTAAGGGAATGCAGGACTTGCTCCCCGGGGATATGTTGCGCTTTCGCCGTATTGAAGATGTCTTCCGGACTTGTTGTCGTAACTGGGGCTACCAGGAGGTGAGGACGCCAACCTTGGAATACCTCTATTTGTTTACAGCTACGGGAACACTTACTCCCAGTATGTTAAGCAAGGTATATTCCTTTCTTGATTGGGATGGTTGGAGTGGTGAGCGAGTCGTCTTGAGGCCAGACGGCACTATCCCTGTAGCCAGACTCTATATTGATAATCTAAGCGGGCAGGAACTAGCCAAGCTTTTCTATGTGACGAATATCTTCGCTTTCGAGGGAACCGGGAAAGAAAACAGGGAGCGATGGCAATGTGGTGCTGAGTTTTTCGGTGGTACCAGATTTGCTACGGATGTGGAGATAATGCTACTAGCCAAAGAGGTTATCCACAGACTTGGTCTCAGCAACATTACACTGCAATTGTCCCATGCTGGCTTAGTAGCAGCATTGCTCAAAGACTTGAAGCTCCACCCTGGTGAGGAAGCTAAGATGACGAACCGCATCTTGGAGGGAAATTGGCAGGCATTGAGCAAGGTGAAATCCGATAACCCCGAAATCGAGAGGCTCATAGCTGAGCTACTGAGCCTCAAGGGAAAATCGAGCAGCTTTCTACACAATATAAGAGCTTCATTTCCCGGAGCTTCGCAGAGCTTTAAGTCCAGCCTGGAGGGCTTCGTAAACATTGCCACATTACTGGATAACCTGGGTTGCAGCTATGAAATTGATATCGCAGCGATACATGGGTTCGAGTATTATACTGGAATCTGTTTTCAATTACTGACTGATGGGAAAAAGATAGGTGGTGGAGGAAGATATGATAGACTTGTGCCCCTTATGAATGGAGAGGACATCCCCGCCTGTGGATTTGCCCTATATGTTGACCCCATGATGAAATTACTTCCGCTGGAGAAAGAGAAGAAGGGCGAATCTGGGATTTTAGTTCAAGGCAAAGAATTAACTCCGGAAATAGTAAAGACGTGTTTTGCAGTGGCGGAATCGCTTCGTGATGCAGGATATCCAGCTGAGCTTGACTTCACGGGTCGAGAAGAATCTAATTATAGGTGGGTCGTCCTAGTTTTAGGCAAGGAGCCCTCTCCGTTTATGCTCACGGATTGTATGCAAAGACGACGGCGAGACGCCGCTTCTATGGCAGAGATTCTCAAAGTGATAAGCGAGGTATGAAGGACTACCAAGCTGGCTATATTAAACTCGCCCTGCCTAAAGGCAGGCTTCTGGCGCCTACAGCTAACTTGCTTACCCGGATAAACCTGGGATTAGAGGATTATGGCGACAATGCGAGGCAATATCGCCTTTGCTCGACGAGGTTTCCCAGTCTTTCCGCTAAAATACTTCAGGAAAGAGATATTTCCGTACAGGTGGCTGTCGGGAATTACGACCTGGGTGTTTGTGGTTTGGATTGGATTGAGGAGTTTCTGGTGAAATATCCGGTAGGAGCTGTGGTAAAAATATTGAGTCTAAACTATGGTGAAGGCGGTATACACGTGGCTGCCAGTGCCGAATCAGGGATAGCCAATCTCAACGATTTATCAAACGGGAGAAATGACTATCGTATAGTAACTGAGTATCCTAATCTGGCTGAAGCTTTTGCCTTAAATCTCAGAATGAGGAGGTTCAGGATTTTTCCGGTGTGGGGAGCTGCTGAAGTTTATCCCCCAGAAGACGCCGATTTGGCTGTGCTCTGGGGAAAAAGTGGTGCGGATATAGCAACTCAAGGCTTAATTCCCCTCAAAAAGTTACTCCCTGTCACTGCTTTTTTAATAGCTAATCGTGAAAGCCTGGAAAACAAGGGTTTGAGCCAGATATTGATGTGTTTTAGCTCCAAGCTTACCACTGGAACTCAAGCCTCAACAGAAATTAAGCTCGATACTCTAGAAGAATTAAAAGTTTCTCGTTCCTCATGGCAGGCAAAGGAAATCAACCTGGCTTTGCCTGATGGGCACCAGCAAGCTCCTACTGCGCAGTTTCTGAAACGAACCGGACTTAACCTTCAGGGGTATTCTGAAGAGGTATTGAATCGTCGACCCTCTACTGATTTGGACTGGCTTGGCATCAAGGTAATCAGGCCCCAGGATATGCCTTTGCAAGTGGCTAATGGTAATTTCGACTTAGCCATCACCGGTGAGGATTGGCTGCGGGAACATCTCTGTCGCTTCCCCTCGAGCCCGGTGAAAAAGTTGTTTCCTCTCGGTTTTGGCACCGTCAAAATCGTCGCTGCCGTGAGCCAGGAAATGCCTGTGGCCAACATTGATGAACTAAGGTCTCTTGTTCAGAGCAGCTCCGATCACATCAGAGCTCCCTTAAAAGTAGCCTCGGAGTACATAAATATTGCCGACAAGTATCTTCGGGACAATCACATTAACCCATACAAGCTTATTCCGACCTGGGGAGCAAGCGAGGCTTTTTTGCCCGAGGATGCCGATATACTTATTGATAATGTCCAGACAGGGAAGACCCTCGAGCAGCACAAATTAAAGATTATTGATGTGCTCTTCCGTTCTTGGGCTTGTCTAATTGCCAACAAAGATAGTCTGGCATCTTCCGATAAAAAAGAGAAAATGGAGTTCCTTACACAGAAATTACGAGCGGAGCTAGAGTAGATAAAAAATTAAAATGCCAAAGGTAAAAATAAAGAGGAAAAATAAAAAGTTTTGCATTTCGTTTTGTCATTTTGTTTTTTGGTTTTAGTTGATATGAGAAGAGTCAAAGGGTTCAATGAAGCGAGACAATTGTTGACCAGGGAAAGTTTCTGGGAATCCTTCACCACGCCAGCGGGACTTAGAGCTCGAATAAAGCAAGCCTTTGGCAAAGGACTTTCAGTTCAAGAGGTGGTCGACCGTATCATTGGCGAGGTGCGGGACAAAGGCGATAAAGCCCTCTTGGGTTACACCAAAAAACTGGATGGAGCCCGACTGGATTCTCTGGAAGTAGATAGACGGGAAGTTGTTGCTGCCTATGACACAGTAGACAAGAAGCTTGTCTCGGCCCTTGAGTTCGCAGCTAAAAGAATACGGGACTTCCATATTGCCTGTGGGCACAAAACCGGCTTAATCCCCATTGGCAAGCACCTAAAGCAACAGGTTTTACCCTTACAAAGGGTTGGCTTGTATGTGCCTGGTGGCACCGCTGCCTACCCCTCCACGGTGCTAATGATGGCTATACCAGCTGCAGTGGCTGGTGTCGAGGAAATCATTATGGTTTCGCCGCCCGCTAAGGATGGCAAGATTCCGGCACCCACGTTGGTAGCCGCCGACATTGCCAAGGTCAACCGCATTTTTAAACTTGGCGGCGCTCAAGCTGTTGCGGCATTGGCTTTTGGTACTCAGTCGATACCCAAAGTGAATAAGATTTGCGGTCCAGGGAACATCTTTGTGACCCTAGCTAAAAAAAGGGTTTATGGCACAGTGGACATTGATGGCCTTGAGGGTCCCAGTGAGATAATAATCGTCGCCGATGAGAAAGCCGACCCCGCCCTTTGTGCTGCCGACCTCCTAGCCCAGGCTGAACATGACCCCCTGGCTTCAGTAATTTTAATCACCACTTCGGCTGACCGGGCTGACCGGGTAGACAAGGAAATCGAGGTACAACTGAGAAAGTTAAAGCGGCGCTCCACTGCTGAAACGGCTATTGATAGAGGAATGCTTGTGCTTGTAGATGACATGAACCAGGCAGTGAAGTTGGTCAACCTATTCGCTCCGGAGCACCTCTCCCTTATGGTATCCGACGCTTCGGCTTTAGTCCCCAAAATCCGCAATGCCGGCTGTATTTTTGTAGGCGAGCATTCGCCTGTCGTTCTAGGCGATTATGTTGCCGGTCCCAGCCATGTATTGCCCACCGGGAGCAGCGCTCGTTTTGGTTCTCCTCTGGGTGTTGCGGACTTCCTCAAAGTTACCAATATCATCGCCTTGGATGAGCCTGCCATGCGGGAACTGGTGCAGGCTGCTGTGGAGATAGCCGAAGCTGAAGGACTCGATGCCCACGCCCAGGCGATAGAAAGAAGGACGAGAGCGAAATAAAAAATTAAAATGCCAAAGGCAAAAATACGGAAATAAAAAAGTTTGCATTTCGATTTGTCATTTTGATTTTTTTAATTTTTGGTTTTAGTTGAGATGGATATAAAGAAGCTTATCAGGCCTGAGCTCGTGACCATGAAGGGTTACATACCTATCGAGCCTACAGAAGTTTTGAGCCAACGAACTGAATTGCCTTCGGATAAAGTCATAAAGCTTGATGGTAACGAGAATCCTTATGGATGTTCTCCAAAGGTCTATCAAGCTCTAGCCACTTATCCCTATTATCACAATTACCCTGACCCGGAACAAAGAGAGCTGCGGAAGGCTTTAGAAGAATATACCGGCCTGGGCCGCCAGCACATTGTCTGCGGAATGGGCAGCGATGACCTAATTGACCTTATCCTCAGGCTTTTCCTCAAGCCCGGAGACGAAGTTATCAATTGTCCGCCGACATTCGGCATGTATCCCTTTAGCACGGATGTTTGTGGGGGTAGGGTGGTTGATGTGCCCCGGACCGAAGATTTTACCCTTGATGTGGATGGCATAAAGAAGGCATTGACCGGGAGAACGAAGGTCATCTTTGTCACCTCGCCCAATAATCCCACCGGCGGTATCGTCACCGAGAAAGAAGTTATGGAGCTTGTTTATAATGGAAAAATTATTGTCGTGGACGAAGCCTATTTTGAATTTAGTAATGTGACTATGGCCAACCTGGTGTCCTCTTACCCTAACTTGATAGTTTTACGCACCTTCAGCAAATGGGCTGGGCTAGCCGGCTTAAGGATAGGTTATGGCTTTTTCCCCGTAGAAATTGCTGATTACTTGATGAAGATAAAACAGCCCTATAATGCCAATGCCGCAGCCCAGGTTGGGGTGCTAGCTTCCCTGGCAGATATAGATTATCTTCGTGCCAATATCGCCAGGATAGTTATGGAACGGGAACGATTATTTGGCAAACTAAAGGAAGTGGGTTGGCTAAAGCCTTACCCATCACAGGGGAACTTTATCCTCTGTTCTCTGCCCGGAGGAAAGGCCGAAGAAGTCTGGCAACAACTACGGAAGAAAGGCATTTTTGTTCGCTATTTTGACACTCCGCTATTGAAAGATTGCCTGCGAATCAGTGTGGGCAAACCTGAGGACACTGATGCCTTGGTTAAGGCATTAAAGGAGGTTAAACATGGCTGAAAGAAAAACAAAAGTAATTCGTGAGACCGCTGAGACAAATGTTAAGGTGGAACTTAACATTGACGGCAGCGGACAATTTCAAATCACCACTGGCATAAGGATGTTCGACCACTTCCTTAGCCAGCTAGCTCAGCACGGAGTATTTGACATTAAAATCTCAGCCTCGGGACCCGACCAGCACCACGTAGTAGAGGATGTGGCTATCTCCCTGGGCAAAGCTTTTAACCAGGCACTGGGGAAAAAGCAGGGTATTGTTCGTATGGCACATGCTATTGTGCCTATGGATGAAGCTCTGGCAGCGGTAGCTGTAGATATCGGGGGTAGAATTTACAACGTAATCGAAGTAGACTTCGACGAAGCTAACATAGGTGATATGGATGCTGATTTAATCCGCCATTTCCTGATTTCCTTCGCCTCCGAAGCTAAAATTAACCTCCACGCTAGAATATTTTGCGGCATCAACGACCACCACAAAGCCGAAGCTCTGTTCAAAGCCCTAGCCCGAGCCCTGGATACAGCCACCCGCCTTGATGAAAGACTCGTCGGTAGGGTTCCCAGCACTAAAGAAGTTATCGAGGGGTAGAAGGACATCTGAATTCAGTGGCAAGCTTCTCCAGGGATGCAGCTATACAGCGGGCTCCATTATGTTTCAATTGCACACACAAGGAACATTCTTGAAGACACTATAGGAACAACTGCTGAAGGAGAAGCCATACCTGAGGAAGGGCAATGGGGAGTTAATGAAGACTATTAATGGTTCATAGGAAAGATTAACATTAATTGCAGTAATGTGAAATGGTTCTGTTCTATTTTGGCGTATGCCCACGTAGGCTTATTGACAAGTATTATTGGGTGCGTTAGTCTAAAAAAATACAAAATAAAATGGGGGCTGTGAGGCTCGCACTCTAGTTATCCTCAGACTGCCGAATATGCCTAGTAGGCTCATCTTCATATCTCAATATCCTTCTATTTCCATTCCTCAAAAGGGGCAATATATCCTCCCTTATAACCTACACTCTCAAGAATATGGCCAAATAGCTTCAATCCTTGAGGCGTTTTCCACTTTTCATGTGCCCTTTTACCTATCGCTGCTATCTCTAAACCTTCTTTTATATCGGCATTTGTTAGGGGCTCTCCGTCTGTGGTAAGCCAGCAAATTAAATCTGGCACCATGATGATCGGTTTACCACCTCTCCAGGCAATTATGTTCTCATTTTTATAGTCTACTATGATGTCCTCTAGAAAGACCCTACCGTAATCAAACCCCGCCTTAACCTCTTCTGTCTTCTTAGTGACCCTCCCTTTTGCCAGTATAGTCCCACCTGTAGCTTCTATTATTGCCTCAACGGGGTCTCGCCTACATTCTTTTGCTTCTCTTATTGCTTTCCCCACCTTTTCTGCTATTGATAATGTGTCTGGTATCACTGCCTCCTTAAGTTGTTTTCCCGTCATTGGCTGGCATACAAGCCCAACAATGCCGCCAAATACCGTGGTTACGGCCCTGGCCAACTTTTCAGCCATGTAAGCATCCACTGGATACAAAATGGCAAAATTCCCCTCCGAATCTGCTACGGAGAGTGGTGAAATCGGGAAATCGTGAATACAGAACGTGGTCAACTGAAGTTCCGGTACTGCTCTTCCCGCTCCATCACCATCAACTACAGGCAGGCCCTTTGCAGCTCCCGCGTGAAGAGGTTTCAGAAAATTAGCAGCGCCTGTTTCAAAAGGAACGATGTAGTCTATCCTCTTGCCGACTACCTTCTCAAATCTTTCAAGAGCATGTATCAATTCTCCCCTGTACCCCACACTAATAGATACAACAGGAGAACCCATTCCAAGCAAAACGACTACATTACTATTGTCAGATATATCCTCTGGTTTAACCAGTGTAGCCTCTCTTATTTGCTCTGCAATCGGCAAGGCGACTTTTGGGGAGCCTCCTCCGCCTGCTCCTAGAAACGTTGCTCCTTTTACTATGTCTATCATTTCTTGTTTATGCAGTTTCCTTTTCATCGTTTCCTCCTTTACTTCCGAAAGTTTGAACTAGCTTAAAAAAATAGGCAACCCTTTGTCAAATGAAGAACGGTTAGTAGGCCATGAGCATGATTAAAATCAGGTAAAAATCGGGCTTAAAATGTTACAAGGCCCTTTTCCCCAGCGGAACATCGCAATCTGGTTGGGCTAATACCACTTCATTATTGCCTAGCACCAGGACTTCAGATTCGAAATCGGCAATCCGCCGTGGCGGAAAGTTTACTATGGCTATAATCAGCTTGCCTATAAGGTCGTCCTTGCGGTAAGGTCTCGTGATGTGAGCACTGGATTTCTTGGTTCCAAGCGTGCCAGAGTGTATCCATAGTTTATAGGCTGTTCTTCTGGCTTTAGAAAAATCCTCAACTCAAGTAATTTTGCCGGTGTGCATGTCCACTTTTTCAAAATAATCACATGTAATTTGTGCCATAACAGTGCCCTCCGTAGCTGACGGGAGGTAGGCGTGCCTGCACCGAACCGAACGGGAATACACAGTATTAGGCGTTCAATTATTACTGCTTTTTACTCACATACGGAGCTTAAAGAGTTAAGTATCAGGCGATTCTTGAGGTGGGCTGAAGGCGAATATGGCTTGGGGACCATGCCTCGATATGTCAAAACGCCAGTATCAGTTACCGATGCTGAAGTCATGGATAAGCATTCTTTTAGTGTTAGATGGAGGGATATGCTAAAATTTATTCCGTGCTTTTCCCAATATAATGAAGTGTGCAATATGTTTAAAATAATACAGAGTTAATCTGTGCAGAAAGTATCAAGCAACAGAGGTAGCAAATGCCGGAATTGAGTTGGGCCACCGTAGTCACCTGGTTGATAGACCACGGCATACGCATTCTTATCATAGTGGTGGTGGCGGCTGCGCTGTGGTTTGCCTTAAACAAATTTCTATCACCTATTATGGGCCGTCTTATGACCACGACCAAAGGCGAGAGCAAGGGGGGCATCAAAAAGAGGAAAGACACGCTTGTAGGTATCTTGGGTGGCATAGGGAGAGTATTCATTGTCACAGTTGCCATAATGATGATCTTAGACGAGGCGGGCGTACCTATCGCATCAGTCTTGGTTGGCCTGGGCATCGCCGGAGTAGCCATCGGCTTCGGCGCTCAGTACTTGATAAGGGACCTCATCGCTGGCGTCTTCATTATTATGGAGAACCAGTACAGGGTGGGTGATGTCGCCAGGGTAGCCGATGTTGCTGGGCTGGTGGAGCAAATAACTTTGAGAAAGACTGTGCTCCGTGACCTCGATGGCATAGTCCACCATGTACCCAATGGCGAAATCAGAGTGGCCAGCAACTTTACCAGACACTTTTCCAGGGTCAATCTAAATATCTCAGTAAGCTATGGCACTGACCTCGACCACGCCATAAGCGTGATAAACCGGGTAGGCAAGGAACTGGCTGAGGACGGAAAATGGCGTAAATTAATCAAAACTCCTCCCCAGGTGCTGAGGGTTGATAATCTGGGCGACTCCGGAATAGATATCAAGATTTTGGGTGATGTTAAGCCTATAGAGCAGTGGACAGTGATGGGAGAGCTGAGGCTTCGCCTCAAGAAAGCCTTTGATGTCGAGGGCATAGAAATACCCTGGCCCCATACCAAAGTGTATTTTGGCAATCCTTTACCAGATTTTCCTAAGAAGGAAGATTAGTCTCACGAAGTATTTCCAGACTACTCCTCTAATAGTCCATTACACTGGTAGCAGTGATTTTCAGTGTAAAATTCCCGATACTGTTGACAACAAATATTGACCAGTTTATAATGTAAAATACCTAGTATAGCGATGTAGTTTTTAGAAACCGAGGATTATCTGGAGCCGATGAATGCTTGGGGGGATTGAAAATGATATGAGCTTCTTAAGGTAGTTCGAGGATAATACTGTATGGACAAACCACACAGGTTGCGTCGCTTAGAAGACCTGGCTCGAGCTATCGCTTATCGTCAAGCCTTAATCAGACATGAGTATTGGCCCCGCACCAAGCTTAACGAGCTACAGGAGCGCCGGTTAGCTGAGCTTCTTGATTGGGCAACTCAACGGTCTCCTTTTTACCGCGAGCTATACAACACACTCCGGATGAGTCAGCCCTATGCTCTCCAGGACTTCCCAATCATGAACAAAAAAACCTACATGGAACACTTCGACGAAATTGTTACTGACCCTCGGTTGCGTCTCTCTCAGCTACAGGAACATATGGCCCAAGTTGCCGGGGATGAGTACTACCTGGGTGAGTATCGTATACTTACTACGGCGGGCAGCTCCGGGCAGAAAACGGTGATAGTATTCAATCGAAGAGAATGGAGTATTCAGGAGGCGGCAAGCATGCGGATCGCAAGTATGATGGGAGTGGTACCCTTCTCAATAAGGCGCCCCAAGATTGTTACCATCGGTTCTCCTAGCCCTCTTCACGACAGTTATCGTCTCCCCCTGAGCATGGATATCGGCCTTTATCGTTATCACGTGCTACCGGCTACTGCTCCTATTGATGAGTTGGTTCAGCGGTTAAATCTCCTTCAACCCTACATCCTGCGAGGGTTTCCATCCATGCTTGGGTTGCTCGTGAACGAGCAGCTTCAAGGACGATTGCATATCAACCCCTGTATTGTCGCCGGCGGCGGCGAACCTCTGAGCAATGAATTGAGAAAGCAACTCCAGGCCGTGTGGCAAAGTTCTGTCTTTGACATCTATGGGACTCAAGAGGGACTCCGCGCTATGGAGTGTAACCTTGACGAGGGGATGCATATCTTCGAAGATTTGGGTATCGTTGAGGTGGTAGATGAGGACAACCGCCCTGTGCCTGACGGGAGCCTGGGGCATAAGATTCTGTTTACCAGTCTATTCAGCTTCACTCAGCCCGTCATCCGCTACGAGATATCTGATATGATGGTACTGGCTCCGGAGCCATGCTCGTGTGGACTACCGTTCCGACGCATTCTTGCCATCAACGGGAGGAATGACGATGTGCTTTATCTTCAAGGTCGAGCAGGAAAGCAGGTTGCCGTTCATCCTGTCCATTTTTGGAATGTTCTGGAGAGCTTCGCGAGTATACGACAGTATCAGGTGGTCCATGAACTGGATGGCATCTGCTTGCGGCTCATGTTTGAGGAAGGGAATGGAGACATAGCTTGTAGTGTCAGGGAACAACTGGCGCAGAAGTTACACACCCTGGGCGTTACATGCCCATCCATTCGTGTTGAACTGGTGACCATGCTGGAAGACCGCTCCCGTCATATGGGGAAGTGGAAGAACATCATCTCCAACGTAAACCAGTCAATGCAATAGCCGAGGATTATTAACGGCTGAATTGCCGGGTGTTCCAACGAGCTATGCCTGCAGATGCTGCATGATTAGTCGGTGAAAATGAGTTCCCAAGGTGATACATGGCATCTCTTTTATTAGGAGCTATTATACGGGCTATGTTGCCCATCATAAACAAAGTTCACGCAGTAGCACTCGGTATTGAGCCTCTCGACAGAAACGGCATCATCTGCATTGAGGTAAGAAGCCACAAGGGCTGTCCTATCAAGCTGGAGGATGGCTGTGAGGTTAAGCCCGGCGATCCTGTCATTAAACTCCACTTCAATAATGCTTGGATTAATGAGAAAACGAGGTCAAACTCGGGGTTGGGGAAGAGGATTTTCCCACGGAGATTCGTCTCCTACTCAAAGGAGGGCTTGCAGCTCCTGGCTAGGGAAGTAGCCGATGGGAAATATGGTGACATCGTGGCAGTGTACGGTTGGACTGCCCTTCATACTCATGCTCGACGGTTGGGATTCAAGGTCATAGATTTGCCGGACACTCTAAGGACGAAGCTGGCGCGACTTCACATCGCCGCATTGATGCAAGCCCATCGCGTCCCCTGGCTTACGAAGCTTACTTCTTCCCCTAAATCCATAAAGGTTAAGGCAGTATGGCTCTCGCGCACCGAACTTCTGAGAATCCACGGCTCGGTCTAGTAATGCTTCTGTCTTAATGACACGAAGGCTAAGGCCGAACCTGACCAGTGCCCAAGATAATCCACTTGTAGCTGGTTAGCTCTTTCAAAGCCATGGGACCACGGGCGTGAAATTTCTGGGTGCTTATGCCTATCTCGGCACCTAAGCCAAACTGCCCCCCATCGGTGAAACGGGTGCTGGCATTAGCATAGACACAGGCAGCATCCACTTCGTTGAGAAAGCGCGTTGCTGCTGAATGGTCTTCGGCAACGATAGCTTCGGAGTGCCCTGAGCCATATTTCTCGATGTGCTCCAGGGCTTCATCCAGAGAGTCAACCACCTTGATAGCTGCCTTCAACGACAGGTATTCCTTCCCCCAGTCCTCATCTCTTGCCGGGATTAGCTTCAGAGATGGGGAGGTTGCTTCGCTCCCGCCTGCCAAGCCTTGGCGGGCAGGTCGCTCGCAATGACATTGCTTAAGTATAGCCAGGGCTCGCTTGTCGCAGTGCATTT
>Ga0172364_10002203_pt1 | contig 15422 bp, 10 predicted proteins | sample LakKivSesite10cm_FD_114545 | JGI IMG/M metagenome (GOLD analysis project Ga0172364, IMG submission 114545) | Sediment microbial communities from Lake Kivu, Rwanda - Sediment site 10cm | ecosystem: Environmental > Aquatic > Freshwater > Lake > Sediment | place: Rwanda: Western Province, Lake... | reverse complement strand
TTAATGCTAAATGTATTTTATCCCCCTCTTATGGCAATCCTGTTTCTACTTTAACTCAAGGCCAGTTTGATTTGCTTAGAAGAAGATAATATGAGATTTAAAACTTGTTATTTTTTAGGTTTAGCGGCTTTATTTTTTTTAATAGTGCCAATTTTAACTTTCGCCAAAACTGATAAAATTGTGCTTATAAAATTTGAAAACAATGAATCTTTGGAAGTTTTTTTGCGCTCTAATAAAGATAGTCAAAAATCTAAAATTAAAAATTTAGCCAGAATCAAAAATCCTTCTGTCATTAGGCAGCAATGGCTTAAGATTTCTTCCAAAATTAATCCTGAGATTGAATATATCGAAATAGGTGATCCCATAAGAAAAGCCATTGTTCCTAACGATTCTTATTATCCCCAGCAATGGGGATTTCCAGCAATTGGTGCTTCTAAAGCATGGGATGTTGGAACTGGTTCTGACGCTAATACAATTGCTATTGTTGACACCGGCATTCAGCTTAATCACCCTGATTTAGATAATAAAATCTGGGTTAATGAAACAGAACAAAATGGCGATCCTGGAGTTGACGATGATGCTAATGGTTTTGTTGATGATATTTATGGTTGGGATTTTGGCAATGATGATAATAATCCTTCTGATTCTGTTGGTCATGGTACAGCAGTGGCTGGCGTGGCTGCTGCAGAAAGCAATAATAACCAAGGAATTACTGGTGTTGATTGGCAAGCGAAATTAATAGCTGTTAAGGTTTGGGAAGACGGAGAAGAAGAAACTTCTCCAGACATAGCGGCATTAGGTGTAAAATACGCAGCTGATATGGGCGCAAAAATTATCAATATGAGTTGGGGCGCATTCACTGATTGGTCAGTCATTAAAGAAGCAGTTGATTATGCTTATGCCAAGGGTGCGATTTTGGTTGGAGCCACAGGCAATGAAGGACAAAATCAAGTTTATTATCCAGCCAAATATACAAATGTTATTGGCGTAGGCTCCATTAATTCTTCTGGTCAATTATCATCTTTCACTAATAGGGGCACAGGTTTGGATTTAGCTGCTCCCGGAGACTCAATTTACACTACTTTTAAAGGTTCGAATTATATTTCTGGATCTGGCACATCACTGGCTGCTCCTTTTGTTTCTGGAGCTATAGCTTTGGTTTCAAGCACCCAACCTAATTTAACCGCAACTCAAATTAAGACGAAACTTCAAACCTTGGGCAATTCTGTTTCTGGTTATAATTTGAAATATCTTAATCTTTGGCGCAGTTTGCAGATTCGGCTTTTGAAAACAGCTAATTCCCCCTCTTATCTTATTGATGATAATAAGAAATATCCGCTTCCGGCAAGCAGTGCTTTTTGGCAAAGGTTTGGTTTTTCTTCTTCCTTTGTAGAGACAGTTTCTGCAGAAGTTTTGGCTGAATTTGAAGATGGGGGGCTGCTTAAAAGTCTTTGGAAGCCTGCTGATTCCTCAAGTGTCTATCTTATCGATTCCTTAAGACGATTCCAAATCTGGTCTTCTAGTGTTTTTTGGGGAATGTGGGGTTTTACGCAGCAGAATGTTATTACTCTTTCCCCGGATTTAGTCGCTTGTTATCCTTATGCTACTTATTTAACCGCTCTTGTCAAAAGTTCTAATTCCAGCCAAGTTTATTATATTGATAATGGCGGCAAAAGGCATGGGATGTGGTCTTCTTCAGCTTTTTGGCAAATGTGGGGATTCAGCAAAACTCAGGATGTCGTGGTTTTGTCTCAAAGTTTTATCAATTCTCTTCCCTATGCGAGAATGCTTACTGTTTTGGTTAAAGCACCTAATTCCAGCAAAGTTTATTACATTGACAGGGGCAGAAAAAAATATCCAATGTGGTCTTCAGCCGTATTCTGGGAAATGTGGGGATTCAGATTCAAGGATGTGACCACTATTTCTCAAGGCCAGTTATCAACTATGCCCACCCAGAAATCTCTGACTGCTTTGGTAAGACCTGCGTCTGGCGGCGATCTTTATTATGTAGATAATGGCGGCAAAAAATACCGCATTCCTCCAGGTCCGTATCTTTGGAGCATGTGGGGATTCAGTTTGTCTGATGTATCAACTATTTCCAATGCTCAATTTAATGCCTTGCCTTCAGCTGGAGATTTAAGCCTTTATACCAGAGGTCATCTCACCCCTTGGGTCACAGGCAGAATGCTTAATGCTAAATGTATTTTATCCCCCTCTTATGGCAATCCTGTTTCTACTTTAACTCAAGGCCAGTTTGATTTGCTTAGAAGAAGATAATGTTTTTAACCCTTATTTTTGTTTGTTTTCAATACAGCATTCTGTTATTTTGAAAATATCATTTTATTATGCCCTATAGTCATTTTAACCAATTAGATGATGTTAATAGATTAATCATTTTGTCTAATCCTAAAACGATTTTAGACATTGGTGTTGGTTTTGGCACTTATGGTTTTTTATCTCGTCAATTTCTAGACATTGCTGATGGCAGAAATGATTATGGAAATTGGTTGAGAACCATAGACGGAATAGAGGTCTTTGATAGATATCTAACACCTGTGCATAAATTTATTTACAATCAAATTTTTATCGGCAATGCTTGTGATATTGTTCCTCGTTTGAAGAAACAATATGATTTGGTTTTATTAGTTGACGTGATTGAGCATCTGCAAGAAGATAGGGGCAAAAAGCTTTTGCTTGATTGCGTTAAAAAGGGAAGAAATTTGATTATTGCCACCCCCAAAGATATTGGCGGTCAAGGAGCGGTTTTTGGTAATCAATTTGAAACCCATCGTTGTCAATGGCAAGCAAAGGATTTTGATATGTTTTCTGATAAATTTTTTGTTAAGCATCCTGATGCGTTTATTGTTTTTATTGGCAAAGATGCAGAGATGATGAAACATAAATGGCTGAAAGAAAAACAGAAGTTTTTTCTGCGTAAATTTTCTCCTCATTTGTATAATTTTCTTTGGCAAACTAGAGATAAAGTGTTTGGCAGAAAGAATAGGCCCCAAAGTTTTTAGATTGATTCCCCTGTTTTTTTAGGATAAGATGTTTTTAATGTCTTATCCGCGCACAATTTTTTTGAATACTTTCGCTCAAGTAATCTCCCGCTTCTTTTCTATAGCAGTTAGCATTATTTCAGTTATAGTTTTAACTCGCTATTTGGGGACTACGGGATACGGACAATTTAATACTGCTTTGGTTTTTGTTGGTTTTTTGAGTGTTTTGGGCGACCTGGGCACATATCAGATATTAATCAGAGAATTAAGCCAAACTTCAGTAAAGGATGAAACCAAAAGGAAACAAATTTTAGGTAATGTTTTTTCTTGGCGCGTAATTAGCGCCTTTTTGATGTTTGTCTTTATCGTCGGAGCCAGCCGCTTGATGCCTTATGACCAGGTGGTGAAATTAGCGATTATTATTGAGTCTGCTCGCTCTTCAATTTATCTTTTGAGGATTTTTTTCGTTGCTTTGCCTCAAATTAATTTGCGGCTGGATTTATCTGCTTGGGGTGAAATATTAGGAAGATTTTTATATCTATTGGCAGTGGTGAGCATAGCTTATTTCCGCCTGAATCTTATAATGCTTTTCATTTTTTCTTTAGTTGCTTTTAGCGTAGAAACAATTTATATGGCTGTGGTATTTAGGAAAATGAGAGGAGAGTTTAGGTTTTATTTTGATTGGTCATTTTTAAAAACATTCTTGAAAGAATCTCTTGTTTTGGGCTTTGCTTCAGTAATTGGCAATGTTCATTTTTCAGTTGATACTATTCTTTTATCTATTATGAAGCCAGCTGCTGATGTTGGTATTTACAGTGCAGCTTATCGAGTTTTCTCAATCTGGGTCGGTTTACCAGCTTTGTTTTTGGCTGCTATTTTTCCTCGTTATTCTGTGCTCGCTAAAACCATTAATTGGCGTAATTTTTTCCGGAGATCTTTGAATATACTTTGGATTGCTGCTTGGCCATTTACGCTTTTTACTTTTATTTTCGCTCCTCATATAACGCAGATGTTGGGCGGAACGGATTTCAAACAGTCAGTTATCCCCCTATCGTTTTTATCTTTTGCTTTATTGGGAGGGTTTATGGCTAGCGGTTTTTCACAAATGGTGATTGCTTTGCATAAACAGAAACAGGTGGTGCTTGTTGTGTTTTTAGCGATGTCTTTAAATTTAATTCTTAATTTGATTCTTATTCCTAGATTTTCTTATAAAGGCGCAGCTATTGCTACATTAATTTCAGAAAATTTTACTTTTTTACTTTTCGCTTTTTTGTTTAATAAGTTTTTGTCTTTCCGTTTAGAAATTAATTTTTTGCTTAAAAGTTTTTTGCCCATAACTGTTTTAGTTTTAGTCCTTTTGATATTGAGAACAATTTTGCCTTTTTCTATTTTTTCCACTCAGACATTACTGCTGAATTTCGTGGAAATTTCAACCATTGCCGCAGTATCTTTTGTTGTATATATTGGTGTGGTTATAATTTTAGACTTAATACCTAAAAACTTGATTAGACAAATAATTCGTCCTAGTGGAAAGTTTTAATTTCAGCAGTTTTTAATTTTGTTATTTAAGTATGGTCAAAAGAAAAATCGTTCATATTATTGATACTTTAGAACAAGGCGGTGCGCAAAAACTAATTTTTGATTTAGTAAAAATTTTAAAAGATGATTTTGATTTTCATGTTTTAACGTTTGAAGGAGGGATATTTCAGGAAAGATTGAGCAAATCGGATGTTCTGGTTGAGTGTTTGGGCATTTCTCCCTATAAAATTGGTTTTAAATATCCTCAAAATATTTTTAGAACCTTAGGCTGGTTGAAGAAAAAAATAAATGAAATAAATCCAGATATAGTCCAGACCCATTTGTTAGGTGCTGATATGTGGGGAAGATTAGTGGCTCCGAAAAGAATTAAAATTATTCAAACTCTTCATTCAGCTGAAGAGTTTCGGGGCAGATTAACCGCTAAAGGCATAAAAACTTTTTTCTTTGAGCGTATATTATCTGAAAAGACAGATTTAATCATTGCTGTTAGCAAAGCAGCTGCTAATAGTTTTAAAAGAGAAAGGATTAAATCAGTTAGGATCAAGGTTATTCCGGTGGGCATTGATATCAAGGTCTTTGCTCCCAATGATTTTTGGCGTCAGGAAAAAAGAAATGAGTTGGATACAAAAGATAAGGAAATTTTGATAGGAGCTATAGGTAGGCTTGATCGAGTTAAGGGTTTTGATGTTTTATTGAAGGTGTTTAGTAAGATTAAAAAAGAAAATTCTCATTTAAAATTAGCTATTGTTGGTGGAGGAGGGGAAAGAAAGAATCTTGAGAAACTTATCAAAGAGAAAAATTTAGTTAAACAAGTGAGCCTTCTTGGCGAAAGACACGATGTTCCAAAATTACTTAATGCCTTTGATATTTTTGTGCTTCCGTCGCGTCAAGAAGGTTTTGGCATTGTTTTATTAGAGGCAGCAGCATGTAAAAAGCCAATTGTTGCTACAAGAATAGGTGGCATACCAGAATTTATTAAAGACGGATTTAATGGGCTGCTAGTTGAGCCTGAAAATCCCGAAATGTTGGCTCAAAAAATTAATCTTTTATTAAAATCAGTTAATCTAAGAAAGAAAATAGCTGAAAATGCTTTCAAAACAATTGTTGATTTTGATATTAAAAAAATAGCGAAACAATATAAAAAAATTTATCAGTCTTTATGAATATTTCTTCTCGAGTTTCAGTTGTTATTCCTACTTTGAATCGGCACCAAGTATTAATTAAATGCTTAAAAAGGATTTTAGAGCAAAAAGAACAATTAAGAGAAATTATTGTTGTTGATCAAACTGAGCATTGCCCAAAATTTGCCCAAAAATTTTTTTCTCGCCATCCAGAGATTAAATATTTTTATTTAGCAAAGAAAAATCTGCCTGTAGCTCGAAACTTTGGTTGGCGCAGAGCTCAGGGCAATATAATTTTATTTTTAGACGATGATTCTTTGATTTCCCCGGAATTTTTTCGTGCCCATCTTACTAATTACAAAAACCAAAAAGTCGGGGCAGTAACTGGCAGGGAGATTCTTGAAAATAAACCTGAATTTTATACTCATGGCAAAGCTCAAGAGATTACAGAAGCTGGTGAAATAAAGCCTAATACTACCTCTATTGACAAAAGCGAAGTTGATTCTTGTTGGGGCGCAAATATGTCTTTCAGAAAAAAAGTTTTAGAAAAAGTCGGGGGTTTTGACGAAAATTATTCAGGCAATGCAATGAGAGAAGAAAGCGATATCTCTATGAGATTGCGTTTAGCAGGTTATAAAATTGTTTTTGAGCCCAAAGCTCAAATTGTCCATTTAGCTGTTAAGAGCGGCGGTTGCCGAACTGGTCGAAAATTAGATTGGTATTTCCATTTTTTTCATAATGAAATGTATTTTTTCTTAAAGTTTTTCCCACGAAAATATCTGATTAATTTTTATTTGAGAAAACTGAGACCGATTTTAGTTTGTATGTTTTTGCGCGGTCGCGGAATGCCTTCTGCTTTGATTTTGCCTTTTAGAGCATTCAAAGAAGCAAAAAAAATATTAAAAAAAGAAAAAGGAAATTTAGCGCCTATAAAAATTGGAATTGATGCCAGAGAAGCATTCATAAAACAAAAAGCCGGTAAAGGTGAATATGTATACCAGTTGACGAAAACAATTTCTCAAATTGATCACAAAAATCTTTACTTTATTTATACTAGACATTTCCCCCAAGAAAAATTTCCTCCTAATTTTAAAATCAGATTGATTAAGGGGCCAAAATTATTTTGGTTTTTTAGAGCGATACTAGATTTAAAAGCTGAAGGTGTAGATATATTTTTTTCACCTACTTCTTTTATTATCCCTGCCCTGGTGCCTAAGAAATGCATCCCAGTAGTCCATGATTTGGCGGTTTTTAAAAAGAATTTTCAGCCGCTTCTCAAAGCCAAGATTCTTGAAACCTTACTCTTAGGTCGAATAATGAAAAAAAATAAAATTTTAATTACCATTTCTGAAAGTACAAAAAAAGATCTCATGGATCATTATTTTTTTTTAAACAAAGAAAAAATCGAGATTGTCTACCCTGCTTATGATCATATTTTTAAAAAAGCTACTGATTCAGAAATAGAGAGAATACTTTCCAGATATCAAATTAAAAGACCTTATGTTTTAGCTTTAGGTACAATTGAGCCAAGAAAAAACTTTAAAAATTTGATTTTAGCTTTTTCTCGATTATCCAAAGAAATTTTTGATACCCATACATTGGTAATAATTGGCAAAAAAGGTTGGTATGCTGAAGAAATAATAAGCTTGGTTAAAAACCTAAATTTAGAAACAAAAATTAAATTTTTGGGCTACGCAGAAAAAAAAGATTTAGTTGCTCTTTATTCTGGCGCCAAAATTTTTGCTTTTCCTTCTCTTTGGGAAGGTTTTGGTATGCCTATTCTCGAAGCCTTGGCTTGCGAGATTCCAGTTTTAACTTCTAAAACCTCTTCTATGCCTGAAGCGGCCGGAAAAGCAGGAATTTATACCAATCCTTTAGATTTAAATGATATCAAAGAAAAATTAGAAGAAATTTTATCTAATGATTCCCTACGAAAAGACTTGATTGCTAATAGTGAGAGTCAGATTCAAAAATTTTCTTGGGACAATTCTGCCAAAAAACTGATTAGAATTTTTGAAAAATTTGTTAAACTTAAATAATTTCTTATGAAAAAAAATTTAAAAAGAATCAGTTGGATTGTCTTTATCATATTATTTATATTTTTTGCTTTGGGCTGGTTTTATTTCCCAGTGATTCATAATTTTTATCTTCTGAGTATTTTAATTTTGGTTTTAATTTCAATTTTGGGTTATTTATGGTCAAAGAATCTAGAAATTGGATTTTATATTTTTGTAGCCAGTTTATTTTTCACGCGTTTTCCTACGCTTGAAATTTTTAATTTTAGTTTAAATTTAAGTTTTATTTTTGGTTTGGGTTTAATTCTGGGATTCTTAATTGATTTTTTCAGAAATAAAAAATTGAAAATAAATTTCAAACCAAAAATTATTTATTGGTCTTTGATAGCTTTTTGGCTGATCAATTTAGTTTCTTTAATTATTAATCAGATTAATTTTAGAAGTTTAGCTGTATTTCTGTTGATTAGTTTTTGTTTAATACTTTTTATCTTGGTTTCCAACTTCAATTTTTCCAATAAAGTTTTGCAGAAAATAAGTTTAATTTTAATCTGGGGAGGATTTGCAGTCTGTCTTTTTGCTTTTTATCAATATTTTGGTGATCTTTTGGGTATTCCCCCTAAATTTACTTTATTGCGATTAAATTATACGGCCCAAATTTTTGGTTTCCCTAGAGTTCAATCAACATTTTTAGAGCCTTTACTTTTCGCCAATTTTTTGTTGATCCCAATTTTTGTGTTGACAAGTTTGTGGTTAAAAAATCAAATTAAAAATTATATATTTGTCCTGATCGCGCCAATTTATTTAATCGTCTTTATTTTAACTATTTCACGTGGCGCCTATATTGCGCTAATTTCAGGAATAATATTTCTGATAATTTTTTTATGGCGCAGTTTTACCAAAGAAAAAATTATAGGTTCAATTTTAGTTACAGTCGCATCGATCGCGATTGCTTTAACAATGATTGGTAGTGTCAGTAGTGAAGCATTGGCTAATTTCTTTTCCCATAATGCTGAGTTGGCTAAAAAACCTTCTGAGCAAGGATTTTCTACAGCTCATCGTTTGACTACTTTTGAATTAGGCTTCCAAGCATTTAAAGAAAAACCAATTTTTGGTTTAGGGCCATCTAATTACGGTGAATATTTTAACGAACACATCAAAGAAGAAGTTTTAAAGAATAGATATCAGACTGTGGCTAATGAATATATTGAACTTTTGGCAGAAAATGGAATTTTGGGTTTGGTAAGTTTTTTGATTTTTCTTTTCAGTTTATTTTATTTCGGTATCAAATCTTATCTTAAGCAAAAAGAAAATATTAAAAAATTTCTTCTCATAGCATTTTTGGGAGCTTTGTTAGCAATTTTTGTACAATATAATTTCTTTTCTACGATTTATGTGATTTATATTTGGTTTTCAGCAGCAATCATTTTAGCTCTAGCTAAGAATTTGATTTATTATGAACCGAAATAAAAAAAAATCAGTTCTCAGATTTTTAACTACAAATTATATATATTTTGTATTTGGTTTTATATTTTCGATAGCAGTATTTTTGAGATTTTATAATTTATCCAATGTTGGTATCGGAGCCGATCAGGGGCGAGATTTTTTTATTGCTTGGCGTTTTATTAAAAATTTAGATTTAATTTCTCTAGGTCCATCTCTTTCTAATCTACCTAATGTTTATCTAGGACCTTTTTATTATTATTTATTAACTTTTTGGCTTTGGATTTTTAAATTTTCTCCTTTTGCAGCCAATATTTTGATGGTTATTTTTAATTTAGGAGCATTGATTTTACTTTTTATCTTTAGTCGTCGTTTGTTTAATCAGAGGATAGCGATTTTTGTTTCTATATTTTTTGGCTTATCATATTGGACAATTTTTTTCTCTCGTTTTGCTTGGAATCCTCAATTAGTACCATTTTTTGTAATCTTAACCTTATTTTCTTTTTATCAGTGGTATGACCAAAATAAAATTTTATATTTTTATTTAATGATTATGTCCTTAATTTTTTCTTTACAGTTACATACAGTTTGTTTGGTTTTAGTCCCCATTTTAATATTTCTCTATTTTTGGTTTAGACCGAAAAAAATATTCTGGATTCATTATTTAATTGCTTTTTTATTAATTTTTCTTTCTTTTTCTTCATTGATTTATTTTGAGATCAACAATCATTTTATAATGAGTCAAAGTTTTAAAAATTTTTTCTTTTCTGGTCATGGTAATTTCTTTTCCAAAATAAAGGGTAATATTAATTCTTATCTAGTCTATTCATCAGCTCTTATTGATGGATTAGAGATCCCAGCCAAAATTAAAAAAGACTATCTTTTTCTTTGGGCTCTTCGAATAAATATAATAATTTTATTTTTTAGCATTGGAATTTTATTTTTATATATCTATCATCGAAAATATTATTTTGGTTCAGTTTTAGTTTTGCTATGGTTTATTTTGAGTTCAATGATGTTTTGGTTTGTTTTTAGAATTACTTATTTTCATTATTTATTTATTATTTTGCCTTGTTTATTTTTACTTTTAGCTATTTTTTTAGATTTTCTTTGGGGAACAAAAATTCTGGCTGGCTTAGTTTTAGTCTTGTTTTTTGTATTTTTATTTTTAAATTTAAGATCTGAATTTAAATCAATGAAAATAATTAATCCTTACGGTTTAAAAAATAGCATTAAAACAGTAAAATTCTTAGATTTACAGTCTCAAGGTCGAAAATATAATATTTGGGCTCCGGCGCCAATTTATGATGATGCCAAAGTTTACAATTCTGCTTATAAAGGCTATATTGAGCCTGATTTGGGTTTGCATTATTTATTTCATCTCTACGCTGAAAATTATGATGACAACAATGGTAAAAATTATTTTATTATTTTGGGGCCAATGGTCAAGCCCAGCGCTTGGCTGAAAGATTTTCCCCAACTTAGAAAAAAAACCATTAAATTGCCTGAAGATTTACAAAAAAATTATACAATAATCAAAATTTTCAATCATGAAATTGAAAAATTTAAATAAAAACCAGAAATTAGAATTAATTTTAATTGGTTCTGTTGTTTTAATAAGTTTGGCAATTTGTGCTTTTTTGTCTTTTCAATATTTTCTTTTGGCAGATTTTCCTATCGGCCATGATGTCATTCTGCATATTGGAAAAGCAATGAAGATAGAACAACTTGGGCTTTTATATAGTTTTAAATCATCAACCTACCCTTTGGCTTCGATTCTTTTTGTTTTTTGGCATAAATTTTTAGCTTTATTTGGTCTTTCATGGGAACGGAGTTTCATCTTTGTGGAATGTTTTTATTTATTTTTAACTGCTATTTTATCTGGCATTTTATCTTTTAAAATTTTTAAAGATTGGCGGATCGCAATCTTGACTTCTTTTTTTGTTGCTTCATCACGATGGCTTAACGAATCTTTACGCATTGGTTTAGCAGCTGAAACATTGGGTTGGGTATTTTTTGTTCTTTCATTAATTTTATTTTTTGAGAAAAAATGGTGGTGGTTTCTCGGGTCTTTAATTTTACTTTTTCTTTCTCATCCTCTTCCTTTTGGAGTTTTAATTTTAGTGATTTTGACTTTTCTTATTTTTATGTTCTTTTTTGGTGATAAAAATGAGAAGAAAATTGTTCCTTATAATTTATTAATTTTAGTTTTGACATTAATAATTTTCTATTTAATTTTTCCTGAAGTAGTACAGCGGATTATCTATTTTCTTCAATCAAATTTTGAACCAGAGGGGGAACGTTCGTTAATTCAATATGTTATTGATTCTAATAGAAAGAGGGTTTTATTCTATTCTTTTGCCTTTTTTGGTTTTTTGATCTTAATTTTAGATGAGAAAAAAAAGAATCTCTTTGATTCGGAGAAAAGAAGAATTTGGTTTTTTGTTCTTTTTGTAACTATTAGTTTTTTGCTTGCTTTTAAGCATTATTTAAGTATTCATTATTTGAGTTATCGTTTTTATACTTATTTTGAAATTGCAACAGCAATTTTAGCTAGTTTGGTATTAGTTAAAATTTCTGATTTATTATTAAACAAAAAATTATCTTGGTTAATAATTTTTCCTTTGATTTATTTTTTGATTTATCCCAATTGGTCGGCAACAAAAGCCATAACAATCTGGCAATTAAATGATTTTTCAACCCAGAGTGCTACCCCAAGAATCGATAGAGAGGCACTAAAAGAAATCATTCCCTTACTTAAATCTGGCAGCCGGATATATAGTCATAATAAATGGAGTTGGTGGTTTAGAATACATAATTTTAAAGTGATGAATGATTGGGGTAAAGCTGGTGATTATCAAATTTATCAAACAGAAAATCTCGAAGAATTCTGTAGTTTTCTCCAACGGAGAAATATTAAATATATTTATTTTTCTAGTTTAGATAAAAAAGCAAGGATAGAAAAAAAGAATTTTTTGAAAAAAATTTATGATAAAAATAATATCAGGATATATGAAGTGGTTAAGAATTAATAATTTTAAACTTTGGTTTTTTGTTCTGGTGTTTTATACGATTTTAGCTTTTTTTTGGCCTAAATTTTTCTTGGAACTTAAAATTTATGTTGCATTTTTACTTCTAATGGCTGTATGGTTAATAGGTATTAAAAAAACCTCATGAAAGTTTTAATTATTTCCCCTTATTTTTTTGAGCCTCATCGCTGGATGATTTCTGCTTATAAAACTGCTTTAGCTTTGTCTAAAAATACCCAAGTAATAGTTGTTACCACAGGTCGCCCCTACAAAGAAAAAATGAATAAAAATTTAATGATTTATCGCCTACATGATTTTTTTTTGCCTGATCCTGTGAATTTCTCATTTGTCCCATTTTTGGGCTGGCAACTATATTCAATTATTAAAAAAGAAAAACCAGATTGTTTTTTGATTAATAAACATATGTTTTATACATCATTAGCTATTTTTTGGCTAAAATTATTAGGCAAAAAAGTGATTGTGCAAACAGATACTTTCCCAGGCATTATTTGGTTTCCTAGAAATCCTCTAGTAAATTTTATCATGAAGCTTTATGCGAGAACAATTGGTTTGTGGGTTTTACTTTTAGCTGACAAAGTTGTCTTGTTGCATCAAGGATTGGTGGAAACCGCTAAAAAATGGAAACTTAAGTATGAAGTTATTCCTACAGGCGTGGATTTTGATTTATTAAATTCTGCTAAACCAGATTTTAAAATTAAGCATCTAAAAAATGAACTAAATATTATTTATGCTGGCAGGTTAGAATCAATAAAAGGCTATGAGGATTATTTGCAAGTAGCACAAAGAATGCTTAAAAAATATATCCATATTAATTTTTATGTTGCAGGTAATACCATAGATAAAGAAGAAATTGTGAAAAAATATCAATCAAAGAGATTAATCTTTTTGGGCCATCGAGAAGATATTTATTCAGTTTTGAAACGAATGGATATTTTCGTTCTGCCTTCATATTCTGAAGGATTGCCCAATGCCTTGATGGAAAGCATGGCTTTGGGTTTGGCTTGTGTTTCTTCTGGTGTAGGAGGAGTAAAATACTTGATTAAGGACGACGTAAATGGCTTGACTTTTTCCCCAGGAGATCAAGAAAAAATGGAAACCCAATTAGAGAAATTGATTAAGAATAAATATTTAATTAATCAATTTGGACGCAGGGCGAAAAAATTAATTTTTAAAAATTATAATTTAGATTTAGGAGCTAAAAAATTAAAAAAATTGCTTTTGGCATATAATAAAAAATAATTAATTGATAATGCGTAGAATTATTCTGATTAATTTTTTTCTGGTTGGCTTTTGGTTAATTTTTTTCGCTTTATCTAAGATAAATTTTCCTTATTTTGTTTATGTTTGGGGGATTTTAATATTATTTTTGCCAGGATTGAATTTATCCTTATTATTCGAGCAAATAACAGCCCAGAGACAGGGCGTGGCAAAAATTATTTTTTGGTCATTTTTAGCGACTTGTATTATCACTCCAAAAATAATCTATTCTATTTCTTCTTGGCAGAACAATTTGGGCGTTGAATCTAAAACAATGATTATATTTTTTGCTTGGTGGCTTTTAACTTTTCTTTTATTTGTAATAAGCTATTTTATTAAACATTTTGAACCAACGGAATTTGTTTGGTCAAAAATTAAAAATCACCGCATTTTTTGGTGGGCAATTTTAATTTGGGCCCTGTTTTTAGTAGGCAATTTTTTACTTTATCGTTTTATGCCCGGAGCAGATACCTATAAATACGTTTTACGAATTGAGACAGGAATGCAAACTCATTTAATCAATGAAACAAGCCGGGCATTGTTTTATGTTTTCTCTTGGATGCTTTTTTTCTTAAGCCGGATCCCAATTTATTTTATTTACAAAGCGATTCTTCCATCGTTATCAATAATTTTTATATTACTTTTCTATCAATATGCTAAACAAATTAGCCAGAATAAATTTGTTTTATTATTTAGCACATTAGGCATAGTTACTTTTCCGATCATTATTATGGAGCTTTTAATGTCCCGGCCCCAATTAATATTTCTTCTAACCTTTCCTATAGTTTTATTTTTGGCTACTGATCTGTTGAAAAATCGCAAACCGCAAAATCTACTTTGGTCTTTATATTTGTTGACCATAGTTTTTGTGGGTATTAGAGTGCACCAATTTTTCATCATTTTGTCAGCAATTGTTCTAATTGGCTTTCTAGTTTTTTATTGGCCTGTAATTAAAAAATATCCCTGGCCATCAATTTTAATAATCATTTTGTTAGGTTACTATTTTTATTCTTTGCTTATAAAATTCAATTTAATTAAATTTATTAATCCTTTTTTGAATGCTATTTTACACCCCCAATTTAAACTTTGGTTTATTAATAATTACACCAATATCGATGGTTATCAAATGGGTTGGCCAGGCTATACTTTTATTTATTATTATGGCTATAATATTGGGATTGCTTTAGTAGCATTATTAATTTTAATAGTAGTTAAAAAAGTTAAAATAGCTTTAGATTTTAGAAATACTTGGTTATATTTTTTGAGTTTTTTCATTTTTTTTTCCATCGCAGAAATTTTTCCTCGTCTTGGTTTGAACTATTTACCAGATCGAGCTTGGTTGCTTGCCTCTTTGTCTTTATTATTTTTCTTACCGCTTTTATTAGAAAAATTTATTAATAATTTTAATTTTAAATTTACTTTACCTTTTTTGATCGGTTTGTTAATAATCTCAGTGGCTGTGAGTTGGTACATTACTTATGCTAAACAAGGCAGAATAACTGAAAATGAATTTAAAGTTAGTCAATACATTCAAGATAATTTGCCTCAAGACGCAGCAATTATCAGTCAATCTAGCAATGGTGTAATGATTAGACATTTTGCTAAGAGAATCATAGTCGTACCACCAACTAAAGAATTTTTTATTGGCAAATGGAGTGGGAAAGAATTACTTTTCATTAATGATTTGCCAGATTATCTTTCTAAGGAAAGTTATTATTTAAAACAGAAAAAAAATTTAGAACAAATAATAAAGGAAATAGAGAACAAAATTGTTAATGCAAAAACCTATGGTGAAATAAATGATTTGACTAAAAAGTTGGTTAGAAGTGCTCAAAAGTTACGTAAAATAAATCAATCTTTGGCTGAAATTAAAGAAAAAAATCTAAAAAGAATAAGGCCAGTTTATATTTTGTATTCTAAAGATCAATTTTCTACCATGTCAGGCCAGAGATCATGGTGGAAAGACAAGAATTTTTATAATGCTAATTTAGATAAATTTAA
>Ga0172364_10002202_pt1 | contig 15426 bp, 15 predicted proteins | sample LakKivSesite10cm_FD_114545 | JGI IMG/M metagenome (GOLD analysis project Ga0172364, IMG submission 114545) | Sediment microbial communities from Lake Kivu, Rwanda - Sediment site 10cm | ecosystem: Environmental > Aquatic > Freshwater > Lake > Sediment | place: Rwanda: Western Province, Lake... | reverse complement strand
TTGTAACATCTTGCATCCCATATAGCACATACTACTTCATGAATATTTTTAGCTTGGAACACTAATTGAATACATTGTCAATATTTAAATTTACTTTACAATTAAAAAAAGCTATATCTCTGCCAATGCTCTCTTTAATTCAACTATCACATCAACAGGAGTGGGATCAACCTCTCTCAAAATAGCTAGATAACAACTAACAAAATCCCCCAGATACATGGCGTACATCATTTTTGCTAGTCTTTTTTTGCCTTTAACTTTTATTTCAACAACCTTCGAGGCGACACCTTCAAAAAGATTTTTCATAAAATCGAGACGTTTTGAAATGTAAATTGATTCATTTTCTTCATCTCTAAATAATATACATGTGAATTTTTTTGAGGTCTCTGGATCCATTGACCATCCAACTAGGTCATTATGGTTACATTCAGGGACGATATCGTATCTTGCAATGATCTTGCTATTCTCGTTGAATTGAGTGCACCATCGTGTTGATATAGGCGTGTAAATTCCCCAGCCATATACCTGAGGTATAGTGTTGAAAATATTACCCGCTATCTGTTTTGAAATGTTATCTTTTTCAGGGATTGATTTGTTATTGTTTTTTCTAAACTCATCTGTTAACTCTATAGTTTCTTCTATTTCTGGGTCGATGGTGTCATCCAATAATCCAATTTTTTTGAAGGACAATATTGATGAGAACAATATGTATGCGGTTGCGGCCCTTGGTTGAAAACCAGATGGTATTTTTATATGTGGGATTTCTCGTTTTTCACAGTATTCTTGTAGTTTTCCTCCCGACGAGATACCTACGATTTTACATCTTTTCTGAGATGCTTGTTTGAAAGTACTTAGTGTTTCTTCCGTGTTGCCTGAATAACTTTGGGACATTACAAGTGTGTTCTTGTTTGCCCATTTTGGTAGATTATAATCGCGATTTACGAAGATAGGTATTTCTAGTCTATCTCTAAGAAAATATTGTACAATATCTCCAGAGATGGCAGATCCACCCATACCACTTACAATAATATTATCTATCTTAAAAAAACCAGCTAGATTTATAGAGCTTACGATGTTAATTGTCTCTTTTATTTGCTCAGGAAATTGAGCAATTGTATCAAGCATATTGGATTTATCTATCTTTGAAATCAATTCTAAATCGTCCAGCATAAATTTTACCACTATTTCAAATTCTATTTTTGACTTATTTTGTTTTCTATTTGAAATTCATATCAGTAAAAAGCAGGTGTCTATATAGATATTTTCATTATGGATGCAAATACTTATAATTGAGAAATTACATCCTTTTCTCTTATGATAATCACTAAGCCGAAAAAATTAGATGATATACTTGGCCATATTAATGGAAGGCCTGTTTTTATAGTGGGTTGTAGTGAATGCGCAACATTATGTCATACCGGTGGAGAGGATGAAGTATCATCAATGAAAGATGCTTTGAAAAATAAAAACATAGATGTTACAGGTTGGGTGGTTTTAGAACCGGCGTGTCATCTTCAGAATGATAAACGTCTTCTTAAATCTCATAAAAAAGAGGTAGACAAAGCAGAAAAGATTCTTGTCCTTGCATGTGGTAACGGAGTACAAACTGTGTCAGAGGTGCTAAAGGATTTCAATGTGATATCAGGCACGGATACATTATTTTTAGGGGAGATAAAACATGCCAGTGAATTTGAAAAACGATGCATCATGTGTGGGGACTGTCTACTAGATTTATTTGAAGGGTTTTGTCCAGTTTCACGTTGTCCTAAGAGTATGTTGAATGGTCCGTGTGGTGGATCAAAAAATGGGAAATGTGAAGTTGATCTTGATATGGATTGTGTCTGGGATGCTATATATAAGTTTTTGAAGGAAAAAGGGCGATTGCATCAGTTGGAAGAAATCAGAAAACCCAAGGATTGGTCCAGATCTATTGATATGAGGAGGATACTTTAAAATGAGGCACAGGAGCAATCTAGAAAGAATCCTTTTAGATAAAGGATTTGCTGTAACTGCTGAGATAGGTCCACCGAAGGGATCAGATCCAGATACGATAAGGCAAAAAGGCGACATGTTAGGCGGATATGCTGATGCTTTTAACATTACAGATAATCAGACTGCTGTGGTTAGAATGTCCAGTATGGCTGGTTGTTGTATCCTTTTAAATATGAAGTTGGAGCCCATCATGCAGATGGCCTGTAGAGATAAAAATAGAATCGCTCTTCAAAGTGATCTACTCGGTGCCGCTGCTATCGGTATAAGAAATATACTATGTATCACTGGTGATCATCAATCCTCCGGGAATCACCCAAGTGCAAAAGGGGTATATGATATTGATTCGATACAGCTTATCCAGATTATAAAAAACATGAGAGATGATGGAATCTTCCAAAGCGGAGATGCAATTTTATCAGGTAGACCCGACGTTTTTATAGGCGCTACAGCCAATCCATTTGCAGATCCCTATGAGTTTATGGTAGATCGCCTAGAAAAAAAGATAAGAGCAGGCGCCAACTTCATTCAAACTCAGAGTGTTTTCAATGTGGATAAATTTGAATTGTGGATGGATGAGGTACGATCAAGGGGATTAGACAAAGAAGTTCACATCCTTGCGGGTGTTACACCACTTAAATCTCTTAAGATGACTGAGCGTATGAAGTTTCATGTTCCTGGCGTAGATGTTCCTGATAAAATTTTTGATAGGATGAAAACTGCCAAGGATCAAAAAGAGGAAGGTTATAGGATTGCCTTAGAACTTATTGATAGAATCAAAAGGGTAAAAGGAATCCATGGTTTGCATATAACTGCTCTTTTTTGGGAGGATATTATACCCTCTCTTATAGAAGGATCTGGTCTTTTAACTAGATCATAAGGATGCGTTTTTCTTTGTAAAATCTTTTTTTTATGAGTTATAAGTATTTGGAGAGCCACTTTTGTTAAGTGGGATAACCACGATTTTTGTCATTTTTTCATTTTGACATTTTGACAGAGAAGGTTTTTATAGTGTTACTTGAGAACATTGTACATGCTAACTGATATCACGTAATGTGGCGTGATGTTAGACGGAAAGGAAGGACGAGAAAAGAAATGAAAACAAACAGAAAGTTACTGATAATTGGGGTTTTACTTCTTGTTCTTAATATGGTTATAGCGACTCAATATGCAGTTACAAAAATTGGATATGAATATTACATTGTTCACCCATCTGACGCCAATATAAGATATATCGGATCAGATAATACAACTGGTGGAAGGGTATTGAGGGTTGCCGGTCCTAATGGGACGTTAGCTTCACTAAAGCTGGTATTTGGAAACTGGAGTCCAAGTACAAATAAAATGTATTCAGCTGCTTTTGGTATAGTAAATGAAGAACAAGTACCTGTTAACATAATGTATATCAACCTATCATCTACAGGTTCCACATATATGAGAATTTGGCTTCATGGTGATCGAGATGCTAACGCAAACAGCACGAGCAATGATCCAACCACTGTATTGATGTACGATAACGGTACTATAGTAAACGCGACAAATACCATAGCATGGACGCTTGCACCTGGAAACGATAATCCCAACGACATGTGTAGTAACGTATCAGATAGAACTAATTATAGTACAAATACATCATGGGATGAAACACAGCATGTTAGATATTCAGTTAACAATAGTAATGCCTATGGTGTGGGTATGATGGGTAGAACTGCTTATAATGCCTCAGATTTCGTTTGGATACAGATAGCTATAGATATACCAAGCACAGTTGATGCCTCAGGGTTGCATTCAGGTACTATATGGATTCACTTTACAGCAGACACAAATCCAAATCCTTAGACCTCAAGATATCCACTAATTTTTTCAATATTCTATTTTTTATAAACAGTAAACTATGTATACCCTTTGTATATAGCGATTTTGATAATTTGGGGGAATGCATACAATATGTCAAAGAATGATATGAAAAAGATACTTGTAACTGGTGCCGTGGGTCAAATCGGCTCAGAACTCACAATGGCACTTCGTAAGAGATACGGTAATGACAACGTATTAGCAACAGGTAGAAAAACCAAACCAAGTGAGACACTACTCGATTCAGGTCCGTTTGAGTTTATAGATATTGCTAAGAGAGAGACCGTTGAAAAAGTTGTTAAAGACTATAATATAGATACTATTTATAACATGGCGGCAATACTGTCTGCAGTAGGAGAGGAGAAACCCCTAGTTTGTTGGGATGTCAATATAAACGGGCTTTATAATATCCTTGAGATAGCCCATGAATATGAAATGACTCGTGTTTTTGTACCGAGTTCTATAGCTGTGTTTGGCCCTGAAACACCAAGAAATAATACCCCTCAAGAAACTGTGCTGAAACCAAAGACAATGTACGGTGTTACAAAGGTAGCAGGTGAACTATTAGGTGATTACTATTTTAAAAGATTTAATCTCGACGTTAGAGGAGTACGATACCCAGGTATAATAAGCAGCGAAACATTACCAGGAGGCGGTACAACTGATTATGCTGTAGAGATATTCTACGAGGCGATCAAGAACAAGAAATATACCTGCTTTGTAAAAAAGGATACATTTCTCCCTATGATGTATATGCCAGATTGTATAAAAGCAACAATTGATCTCATGGAGACAGACATCTCAAAACTCAAACATCATTGTGATTTTAACCTAGCTTCCATGAGTTTTTCTGCTGGCGAGCTGGCTGATGAGATAAAGAAACATATTCCTGGGTTCAAATGCGAGTATAAACCCGATTTCCGACAGGCTATCGCTGATTCCTGGCCGCAGTCTATAGATGACAGTGCTGCTCGGAGAGAATGGGGTTGGAAACCCAAATATGATCTTCAGACCATGACGAAAGATATGCTAGATAAACTTGGTAAGCGTTATAAGAAAGGAGAGCTCTAAAATTTTTGTCTCAGAAAGGTTTTTGTGCTTAAATATATTCTACTGTAGTTGTCAAGAGTGGTATATATGGTGGAGTTAGAAGAGATGATTAAAGAACATTGGAGTGGAGATATTGAAACCATTAGAGGCTATTTAGGTACAGAAGCAGATCATCTTTTGCATCACACATGTAATAGGATAACCCAAGAGACATTACATATCCCAGGTCCAGACTTTGTTGAGAGAATATTTATGGATACGGATAGACCCACACAGGTGTTACGAAATATGAAATCTATATTCAATCATGGAAGACTAGCTGGGACTGGTTATCTCTCTATATTACCTGTTGATCAAGGAATCGAACATTCTGCAGCTGCATCATTCACACCGAATCCAATCTATTTTGACCCTGAAAATATCGTCAAATTAGCTATCAAAGGTGGGTGTAATGCGGTAGCATCAACACTTGGTGTTCTAGGCACTGTATCTAGAAAATATGCGCATGAGATACCTTTTATTGTGAAATTAAATCATAACGAGCTTCTTACTTACCCAAACAAATTTGACCAGATTATGTTTGCAGGTGTTGATCAGGCTTGGAAGATGGGAGCATCAGCAGTTGGTTGTACGATTTATTTTGGTTCATCTGAATCCTCAAGGCAGATCCAGGAGGTAAGCAAGGCGTTCAAATATGCCCATGAAATGGGATTGGTGACGATACTCTGGTGTTATCTTAGAAACCCAGCATTCAAAATAGATGGAAAAGATTACCACACCTCTGCAGATCTCACAGGACAGGCTAACCATCTGGGTGCTACCATAGAGGCAGATATCGTCAAACAGAAACTCCCAACATTAAACGGTGGATACGTTGCACTTAACAAAGATGGAGTAAAATATGGGAAAATGAATGAAAGGGCATACACCGAACTAGCCTCAGATCACCCTATAGATCTCACAAGATATCAGGTTGCTAACAGCTACATGGGGCGTGTCGGTCTTATTAACTCCGGTGGTGCCTCTGGCGATAATGACTTTGCTCAGGCTGTACGAACTGCAGTAATTAACAAACGCGCTGGTGGTATGGGTCTTATATCCGGTCGGAAGGCTTTTCAGAAACCCATAGAAGAAGGTATAAAACTCCTCAATGCCATCCAAGATGTCTATCTATGTGAAGACGTGACTATCGCGTAATCGTTCTTATTTATATTCTTATAGAAAATCACTAAAAAACCTTCTTTTTTGCATATAATCTGTCCAATCACACGAATATTTATATATTTGTACATATATTATTGTATAATGGCGAAAAACATGTTAAAGAAAAAAGAAGAAAAAATTACAGAAATAAAAAATAGTGATAAACTAGATACTCTCACGAAACTCCGATTAGTTGTGATATCGATCTTTGCCCTTGCGACCATCTCAATTCTTCTGGTATTCGTTACTGATTTTGTGATCTCTGCTCTGTTCATATTACTAAGCTACATCACGGTATTTATTCTAATGATAAAACTGCTACTTATAAAGAAACTGTAAGAACAAGGACAACTGTAACAATTTGAGACGACGATTTGTTCCATCTAAAATTTTATATTTTAAATAAGAAAATAAATATTCATTAGGGTATGATTTTATAAGTAGATAAACGGTATGACTTGATAATTAAAGAAAAGCTATATTATTTTAAAGCTGTTAATCATTTGTTCAATAGTATCAATATAGTTATCATAATATTGTTCATAGATAATATATGCTAAAAAGTATAGCCTATTGTTTTTGATAGTCCATGTTTCCATTTGTTTAATAGTATAAACACCCTGCTCGTATGTACAAATCAATTTATAAGCCGATGAACCTGCAAGAGTCGTAGAGTTCACATAAGAGATGTTAATATCCGTGTATAGCAGACTAATATTTTCGATATGACTATCTTTGAACGCTTCCATACTCATTGAACCAACATCGGCAACAGCTATACTTAGGCTACCATTAAAAATTTTTAACTGACCAGATTCAATTGCGAACACAACCACGGTATTTGGTAAAAGCTCTTCTTGTTTATGCCAAGTATCAGGATATTTTATGCTTATGCCATATTGTGGATTCTCATAGGTGTAAAAACCCGCCTCATGTTTTTCTCCCTCTTTCTTAGGAGTTTGTTGTGTACAGCCACTTATAAAAATACACCCTATTAAGATTGTTATCAGAATTATTGAGCTGAGATATCCTTTATTAATCATGATTTATTTCTCCTCGTTTTAAGTATAGTTAGGATAACTTATCAGGATTTATATTTTCCCGCTACTCTTTTTCTTTGTATAGAACACTACGGGTCTGCCGGGATTCGAACCCGGGTCAGAGGCTCCGGAGGCCTCTGTGATATCCAGCTACACTACAGACCCATTTATCAGAATGTCGCTATCAGCAGAAGAATTAATAGATTTTCCTTCGATTAAAAACCAAATAAAAACTCAGACTCGCAAGAATTTTGAACCACAGTTTTATTCTAGAATAAATATTACAAAAAAAAAGAAAAATACTATCGAATTATTGTTTTATTGCTTGTTTTTCTTTTGTTTTTTGCTCTTCTTCTTTCGGTTTTTCCTCGACCACCTTTACAGGCTTCTCAGGTGCCTTCCTATTACCACCCTTGAACTCCGTATATCCACAGCCTCCGCAGCTGAAACGATCCTTATGCTCAGCGAGAAACACACCGTCACCGCATTTAGGACAACGTCTACGTAAACGAACTATCTTGCTACCTTCAACTTTAAACAGCTCTCTCTTATCCATATTCTATTCCTTCTTCTCAACGGGTTGTTCACCTTGCTTCTTCTCAGAATTGCCGCTTTTTTCTTTTACAGACAGTGGTTTAACTGGCGATTCTTTAGATGCATCAACTGGTTTTTCTTCTTTTTGTAGAGATTTCTCCAGGGGTTTATCCTCTTTCTTCGTTGTTTCTCCTGCCGTCTCAGGTTTTTCTACGGTTTTTTTCTCTTCCTTCTTAGTTTCCTCTGCCTTTTCTGGTTTCCCCTCTGGCTTTTCAATAGATTTCTTCTTTTCTTCCTTCGTCTTTTTTTCTTCTTTTTCAACTAGTTTATTTCGCTCTAAAATATGACGTCTCTCCCATTCCTTGGCCTTTTCCACAGAACTATATATCTTAGCATATCCTGTACTCTCCCGAATGCCGAAACTCGATTGAAGATTATTAATTACAACATCCTCTTTCTTAACATTCAATTTTGCAGCTAACTCACTACGAATAATCTCACGATTTGGCGTTCCCATGCCATCATGACGAACAGTAAAATAAACCTCAGTTCTGTTAATCAACGGATTATTCCTCTTTGAATCAATCTCTATTTCCATAATACTCACATCTTATCCAATATTTCTTTAACCTTTCGTTTATTCTCTTCAGTTGCTTTAACAACTACGACCCCCTTATTTGGCAATCCATATATTATAGTTACGTCTCTCGGAGCTAAAAATATAGCAGGTAACGCCGCCAAATCCTCCTCACCAATAACCTCGATACGCAATGAGTTTTTCTCTAAAACTTTATATGCGGTTTCTATAACTCTCCAAAGATCATCAGAAATACAACCAGATGGGTTTTTCACAGCCACAGTTTTTTTACCAAACAACCGTATCATTCTTTTAATATCAGAAGAACAACGACCACGTTTAATTTTAAAATCAACCACACAGAAAACAGGAACGATACCGTGTTCTAAAAGCGTATAAGTAACCCGATCCCCAACAGAAACGATATATTTCTCGTGCTCTAACAACTTCAAAAGTTCTTTCTCATCTGCAAGTTTGCCCAGGGGTTCTTTTAATTTATCTCGCAGATCATCCGGTAATACACGCATAATAAATTCCTACTACATGACCTTCAACGCATACTTACCAGGTTTCGTGATATTCATTTTCGCAGCGATCTGAGAATTAGAAGGATCTCGAACAATTACATAACCACGCCATCTTTTAGACGTAGGAATCGAACAATTAGGACAGACATCTTCCTTCGTCAACACATGGCAGTTTTTACAAGCGTTAAGATTTTTCACCTATTTTCCCTTCCCTTTCTTCTTTTTATCTTCTTCTTTCTTTTTTGCCTCTTCCACAGTAGGCTCTCTTAACCATTCATGTGCGCCAAGGGCGGGTTGCCTCATAGTCAAACCAATTTTACTCTCACGAGAGGACAGTTCATTTAAACTAACAGCGACGACGCGTGCTCTAACTGTGTCACCGGTCTTAAGCATCTTCTTCTTTTCTCTGCCAACTATCATCTCGCCCTCTGAATCCACCTCAACATAATCATTCATAATCTGACTCATATGAACAAGCGCATCAAGAGGACCAATGTGGCAAAACGCTCCAAACTCTACGATCTCACACACTATGCCATCTAAAACCTCCTGTAATTCTGGTTTAAACATCAGCGCATCAAATGCTACCTTCTGGTACATTGCTCCATCACCATGTATAACGATGCCGTCTCCAACAGGTTTTATATTGCCAGCTACCACGATTAGCCCGTAATCTTTTCTCATGGTACCCTCAAATGTCTTCTGAACGATCTCTTTAACAACCTTATCAAGATCTTCGCCAAACATCTCAGGAGATATTCTGACAGTATCCTCAATTTTTACCATAGCATACATCTAAATCACAACTCTATAAAGATTAAATGGTCTTCTTGGAATATAGTTATCCCTTATATGCTTTTTGAGTCTCTCTATGTAATTTTAAGATTATAAACATGATTATTTAACTCTTGTGGAAACTTCTAACCAAATATTTATTTATGATACTCCATTACGGATTACTGTTTACGAATTCATATGGATAACCAATTTGAGATTTGATATTAGATTTAGATCCTCGTAGTGAGGTGTTTCTTATGGAAAAACAACAAACAATGATGAAAACAAAAATGAATAAAAAGACGATAATGAAGAGTATCGACGGAAATACCGCTGCTGCCCATGTTGCCTATGCATTTAGCGATGTAGCAGCAATTTACCCAATCACACCATCAACTCCGATGGGAGAAGTAGCTGATCAATGGGCCGCATACGAGAGAAAAAATATATTTGGTCAGGTTCTAAAAATTTCAGAAATGCAATCTGAAGGTGGTGCTGCAGGTGCAGTTCATGGTGCATTGAGCGCTGGCGCGTTTGCTACAACATTTACTGCGTCCCAAGGTTTACTTCTTATGATACCTAACATGTATAAGATTGCTGGCGAACTCATGCCCTGCGTTTTTCATGTCACGGGCCGTGCAATTGCAGGACAGGCACTTTCTATTTTTGGTGACCACCAAGATGTGATGGCAACTCGGTCGACGGGTTTTGCACTACTTGCATCTAACTCCGTTCAAGAAGCTATGGACCTCGCACTCGCTGCTCATCTTTCAACAATCCGTGCAAGCGTTCCGTTTTTACATTTTTTCGATGGTTTTCGTACATCACATGAGATTCAGAAAATTGAGATGATCGATTACGAGGATATGGCTCCACTCATTGATTGGGAAAGCGTGAAAAGACATAAAGAGAGAGCACTTAACCCTGAACATCCCCATCTCCGTGGAAGCGCACAAAACCCGGACATATACTTCCAAATCAACGAAGCATCAAACAAGTTCTACCAAGCGATACCGAAAATCGTTGAAGAAGAAATGCAAAAGGTAGGTAAACTGACCGGACGAAGCTACCATCTATTTGATTATGTTGGTGCACCTGACGCAGACCGTGTTGTTGTTATGATGGGATCTGGCTGTGAAGCATCTGAAGAAACAGTACATTATCTAAACAAAAAAGGCGAAAAAGTAGGACTGATTAAAGTACGACTTTACAGACCATTCTCAGCAGATCATTTCGCCAATGCACTTCCAAAATCGGTGAAAAAAATCGCGATTCTTGATCGAACGAAAGAGAGCACGAGCTTTGGAGAACCATTGTACCTCGATGTTGCAACTGTTCTTCATGATAGGAAACTTGATATTACCATCGTTGGCGGACGGTATGGTCTTGGTTCCAAAGAATTCACCCCAACCATGGCAAAAGCAGTATTTGACAATCTAAAACTTGCTCAACCTAAGAATCACTTTACCGTTGGTATCGAAGACGATGTAACGTTTACTTCGCTTCCGTTGGGTGAACAAATTGATACTGCTCCTGAGGGGCTTATCCGATGCAAATTCTGGGGTATAGGATCAGATGGAACTGTTGGTGCCAATAAAGATGCGATAAAGATCATTGGAGATAACACTAACCTGTATGTTCAAGGGTATTTCGCGTATGACTCTAAGAAATCCGGCGGTGTGACAATGTCTCATCTCCGATTCGGGAAATCACCAATCCACTCCACCTATCTTGTAGACAAAGCGGATTATATCGCGTGTCATCAACCATCCTACGTTGATAGATATGATTTACTAGAAGGAATGCGAGAAGGCGGTACCTTTGTGTTAAACTCACCTTGGACGTTGGAAGAAATGGAAACATGTTTACCGAACTCATTGAAAAGGATGATCGCCGAAAAAAATTTGAAATTCTATAATATCGACGCTGTGAAAATAGCAGAAGACATCGGCCTCGGTGGCCGTATTAACATGATCATGCAAACAGTTTTCTTCAAACTCTCTAACGTGATCCCAATCACAGATGCAGTGAAATATTTGAAAAATGCAATAGAAAAAACTTATGGGAAGAAAGGAAAAGATGTTGTTCAGATGAACTGGAAAGCAGTGGATGCATCAGTAGATAGTGTTAGAGAGATCCACTATCCCCTTTCTTGGAAGAATCTGCCTGATGATACTAAAGAATGCAGGGAAGAACCAGAGTTTATTCAAAAGGTAATGCGACCGATGCTTGCCCAACAAGGAGATAAACTTCCAGTTAGTGTATTTACTCCCGCAGGTATTTTCCCTTCAGGAACCACAAAGTACGAAAAACGAGGGGTAGCGATTAATGTTCCTGAATGGCTTATCGATAAATGTATTCAATGTAATCAATGTGCGATGGTATGCCCGCATGCATCGATTCGGCCGGTATTGGTGACACAACAAGAACTCACGAAAGCGCCAAAAGGGTTTGAGGCGAAGAAAGCAGTGGGAAAAGAAGCCGAAGGGTTGTTTTTCAGGATCCAGGTATATACTGAGGATTGCATGGGTTGTGGGAACTGTGCTGATATCTGCCCAGCGAAAGAAAAAGCGTTGGTGATGAAACCTCTGTACACCCAAATAGAGAAACAAAAACCATTACGGCAATATGCAGAGAAGATCCCAACGAGAACCGGTGGCTTTGACTATTTTTCAGTAAAGGGGTCGCAGTTCCAAAAACCATTGTTAGAGTTCTCAGGGGCATGTGCTGGGTGTGGTGAGACTCCATATCTAAAGTTGATTACTCAGTTGTTTGGTGATCGGATGATTATTGCAAATGCAACCGGATGTTCCTCTATCTGGGGTGGTTCTGCTCCATCAGTACCGTTTACCGTGAATGATCATGGCCATGGACCTGCCTGGGCCAACTCTCTCTTTGAAGATAATGCTGAGTATGGTTTTGGTATGGTCCTTGCCACTGAGCAGCGCAGAGCAAAACTTGTTGATCTCATCCGACAAGCGATGGAAAAAAACTCTGGCGAACTCAAGGGGGCATTTGCAGCATGGTTGCAATATATGCATGATGCGGACAAATCAAAGGAATTTGGTGAGAAGATCAAGGTATTGCTCGAGAAAAACCATACGGGCGAGCTACTTAATCAAATCTGGGAATCACGCGATATGCTTACAAAAAAATCGATCTGGGTGGTTGGTGGCGATGGATGGGCCTATGATATTGGCTATGGCGGTCTTGATCATGTACTTGCGATGAATGAAGATATTAACATTTTAGTATTAGATACCGAACTTTATTCAAATACTGGAGGACAATCATCAAAGGCAACGCCAATTGGATCAATTGCAAAATTTGCAGAATCCGGGAAGAAGACGAAAAAGAAAGATCTCGGACTGATAGCAATGAGTTACGGGTATGTATATGTTGCTTCTGTTTCAATGGGCGCAAACAAGAATCAGCTACTGAAAGCAATAAAGGAAGCAGAATCCTACCGAGGCCCCTCGTTAATTATCGCTTATGCACCATGTATTAACCATGGTATAAAAGCAGGCATGGGAAAAACCCAGGATGAAGAGAAACGCGCTGTTGAATCTGGATACTGGCCTTTATATAGGTATGATCCACGTCTCGCTGCAGAAGGGAAGAATCCGTTCCAACTCGATTACCAAGAGCCAAATGGAACCATACATGATTTCATTATGGGCGAGGTACGATATGCGGCGCTTACTCAGACATTCCCCAAGGAAGCAGAAAAACTTCATAAAAAACTTGAAGACGACATCAATGTTCGGTATAAAAAATACAGAGCAATGACTGGTCAGTAAAACGTGTATCACTTTTTCTTCATGACGAAAGACTAATGCTACCTATGTATATTACATCTAAGTTGGTGCACCTATTTGTTGAAAAGAGCACAAGAGTTGGCAGATATAATTCAGGATTCAAAAGAAATTCGTATTGTAACCCATATCGATGCAGATGGCATAGCCGCTGGTGCTATTGCATCCCAAACTTTACAACGCATGGGTAAACAGTATTCTATTGAGTTTGTTAAACAACTTGATAAGCAAATTCTGGAACGTCTAAAAGATGAAAACCATGAACTTGTTTGGTTTACTGATCTGGGGAGCAGTATAAGTACTAGTTTCTCAAGCATAAGCAAGGTAATTACGGATCATCATGTATGCCCAGATGATTCAAATTTCTCTTTTCATTTAAACCCGCATCTATTTGATTTAGACGGATCAGACCAGATAAGTGGTGCTGGTGCAACATATCTTATTGCTAAATCAATCGATAAAAAAAACATGGATCTATCATCCTTAGCAATTGTTGGAGCATGCGGCGATCTACAGGATAGAAAACACTGCAGACTTATAGGTATGAACCAAGAAATCCTTGAAGATGGACGAAAAGCAGATGTAGTCCAAACAAAAATAGATATTCGCTACTTCGGCAGAGAGACACGCCCAGTTTACAAACTGTTACAGTATTCAAATGACCCTCTAATTCCAGGTTTGAGCGGAAGAGAAGAAGCATGCATATCGTTTCTACAAGAACTAAATATAAAGATGAAAGACGGAGATAATTGGAGGAGATGGATTGATCTCGACAAGATCGAAAGACGTAATATAATATCTAATATCGCACAGTTACTCCTCATGAAAGGTTTTGGTCATAGATCAGTCAAGAGATTAATCGGGGAAATATATATCTTAGAGCAAGAAAAGGAGGGGACAGAGGTCCATGAAGCGAGAGAATTTGCCACGTTACTCAATGCTACAGCACGATATAATCAGCCGGAGGTTGGTATAAAGGTATGCTTGGGTGATAGAGAGGAATCATTCAAAAAAGCACGAAATCTACTTCAGGGGCACCGACAAAATCTTGTAGAAGGACTCCAGTTTGCAAGGGAGGAAGGCATTGTAAAAAGAGAGTTTTTACAGTTTTTCCATGCAGGTACAGGCATACGTGACACTATTGTTGGAATTGTTACAAATATGTTACTTAATTCAGAAGAAATAAATAGTAATTTGCCTTTGATAGGTTTTGCAGAAACAGAAAACGGGAACGTAAAAGTTTCAGCTAGGGGAACACAAGAGCTCATAGAAAAAGGTCTCGATTTATCATCTGCGTTAAGAAAAGCGGCTGAATCATTAAATGGTGTTGGAGGGGGGCATAAAATTGCTGCTGGCGCTACGATACCAAAAGGTAAAGAAGAAGAATTTTTAGATTTATTGGAAGAAGAGATAAAAAATCAACTGGTTTTATAGACGCTCACTATTTCTACTTCAAAGATTAAAGATTTGCCAGCAAGTTCATTTACACTAAAAGTCAAATTTGGATCATAATAGTATTTTATTATACTTAACAAATTTTCCATTGCCGGTGTAGGATACGCAAAGGAAATGTTCTGTGTCTCATTTCTAACAATAGTTATAGTTCTATCAAATTCTATATATGAAGTATTGCCCATAGCATCATTTATATAGCTGACATTTATCTTTTCGTCAGTTAAATTTACAACTGTATATGTTGTGGATCCATACCATATATCAGAAATTTCCATTGTTTCACCAATCTTAGGATTGTGAGTTACAACAATCGTGGTATCATTAATACTTGTAACACTACTGGCATTCTCCCAATATCTTATCTCAGTTTGATCATCGCTCTCAATCCACGTAAAATTCTCACGTTTATCTTCCGGTGGTGTTGTATACATCCACATCTTTGTTTCATTGATCTTGGTTACAACTGTAGCATTTCCCCAGGATTGATAATTAGTTATTTTTTCACCAAGGGAATACATATCAAATCGCAGAACAAACAAAGTTGTTGTTCCATTCCCTAAAATATTTACATATTCTTCTGGCATAGCTGAGTTGTTTATGACATC